>Ga0209384_1000029_pt1 | contig 94966 bp, 91 predicted proteins | sample CoawatmetaG05DNA_FD_187511 | JGI IMG/M metagenome (GOLD analysis project Ga0209384, IMG submission 187511) | Marine microbial communities from the West Antarctic Peninsula - Coastal water metaG058-DNA (SPAdes) (version 2) | ecosystem: Environmental > Aquatic > Marine > Coastal ... | reverse complement strand
TCCACCAAACGCTTCTGCACAAACACGAGTCAATGCAGCTGTTAATGTAGTTTTACCGTGGTCAACGTGACCAATGGTGCCGACGTTTACGTGCGGCTTATTTCTTTCAAACTTTTCCTTAGCCATGATAGCCTCCGACAATGGGCGACCAATTGGCCGCGCTAAGTTAAATAATGCAACCACCCACTTATTGAGTAAACTGCAGATAACAAGAAGGGTAGATATATTGCTATATCTACCCTTCAAAATATATCGTGCTCCTTTGCCGCTTATGACAATGGAGCTCTAGGGCGGAATTGAACCGCCGACCTCACCCTTACCAAGGGTGCGCTCTACCCCTGAGCTACTAGAGCTTATAACGCACTAAACTGGCTCTAAATAGCCTTCAATCAATTCACTAAACTAAACAAACTAAGTGAACCTAATACAATGTGGAGCGGGTAGCGGGAATCGAACCCGCATATACAGCTTGGAAGGCTGTCGTGATAGCCATTATACCATACCCGCAAAGAATGGTGGTGGGAGGTGGATTCGAACCACCGAAGCTTACGCGTCAGATTTACAGTCTGATCCCTTTGGCCACTCGGGAACCCCACCTAAGTATTCTTTATCAGGAACTGGTGCCGGCACGAGGAGTCGAACCCCGGACCTACTGATTACAAGTCAGTTGCTCTACCGTCTGAGCTATACCGGCTAAATTGCCTGTGCCCCTGAACTCAGGAGGTGCGTATAATACTGAACGAACTAGTAGGATGCAAGCATCAATGATGATTTTATTAAAGTTTTTTAGAGCTGATGCAAACCAGCCAGTTGCGCCATGCCATCAAGCACCAATTGTTCTACATAAGTCACACCAAGCTCGTTAGCAATGGCCAAACCATCCCCCCCACAAAGCAGTATTTCGTAGCCCCGGCCTTGGGCCTCCCTCACCAGAGCACAAACACCATAGTGAGCCATTTGGAAACACCCCGCTAATACTGCTTGGGCTGTTGAAGTGCCAGGATGACTATTTTCTAGGGCCCGATGGGTAATATTAATTTGGGCAGTATCACGTGTTAGAGCTTGGGACATAAGCCTTGCGCCAGGAATAATATAGCTGCCTTCATGACGGCCTTGTGCATTCACATAGTCCAAGGTGATGGCACTACCGCAATCAACTACACAGACAGCGTTGCGGGTATGTTGCCTTGCAGCTACCATGGCTAGCCACCTATCTACGCCTAGCTGCTGAGTTTGCTGATAGCCATTGGTAAGGTCTTGCCAGCAGTCTTGAGTGGTTATCTGATGGCACGGTATATTTTTTTCATGTGCCCAAGCTGCCACACAAAGACCCTGCGCATCATCACCCACACTCGCCCAATACATCGCGCCAGCAGACTCTGGCAGGATAGCCTGCAGCTGAGCCATATTTGAGTCACACACCAATATCGCTCCTGAGCGCTGCACTGCACCTTGCTGCTGCAGCCTCCACTTAAGACGAGTATTGCCTATATCTACTAACAAGTCAGTCACTGGCGCTCCTCAATAGGTCGCAAACTAATCTCGCCACCACTATAAGCTTCTATTACCCCGCTATGTTCTATTATTAGCGCACCCACCTGGTTCACACCACGGCAAATACCCTCAATACACTTAGTTGGAAGCAGAAGCTGAACCTTTTGGTCTTGGTAATAGTGGTATTGCTGCCATTCATCGCGCATAGCACCGAAGCCATGTTGCACAAACTCACGCAAGTATTCGTTTAAACGTAATAAAATCTGCGCCACAACGTCATTGCGACTTAGTTGATAGCCTAGCTGCGCAAGACTCACCCAAGGCTGATCGATAGCATCATCATGCATTAAATGCACATTAAGACCAATGCCAATGACCACATGACAGGGGCCTGTTGCTTCGCCTCGCATTTCTAGCAAAATACCAGCAAGTTTTTTGCCGTCAATTAAGACATCATTGGGCCACTTTAGCTGCACTTGCTTTACGCCCATATCGGCTAATGCGTGTGTCAACGCCAAACCCACCACTAAACTCAGCCCTTCTAGTGCAACGGCTCCACCATGAAAATGCCAGCCAAGAGACAAGGCAACATTTTGGCCAAACGGCGACTGCCATTGTCGTCCTAGGCGACCGCGCCCTGATGTTTGCACTTCAGCCAGCACCACGTCACCATGAATAGACCGCTGCTGCTGGTGCTGCATTAAGGTTTGATTGGTAGATGGAAGGGACATGTGCAACTGCACATTAAAGCTAGGGTCTAGAATGGGAAGCTGGCGCTGTATCGCCTCCACGTCTAGTAAATCTAAGCCACCTGAAATACGATAACCACGACCACGTACGCGATGTAAGTTTACCCCCAATGCTTCCACACCTTTGAGCTGCTTCCAAACAGCAGCTCTAGTCATACTCAGGTGCCGGCCTAAGGCCGTACCTGAGTGGAACTCACCATCGGCTAGCAAGTGGAGTAACTGATTAAGACTCGTTAATGACATAAGGATTACCGCGTCGCTGCGCGCCTAACAATAGCGCCACATATTACTTCTGTTTGGCCTTTTTCTTTGCCTTATTAACATGCTTCACTAGTCGCTGCTTTTTAGTAATTTGGCGCTGGGACAGAACATTCTTTTTGCCATCAAAAGGATTATCACTGGTACGGAATTCAAACCTCACAGGCGTACCACGGATCTTCAGCACTTTAATGAACTTATTTTCCAAATAACGCTTGTAGGTAGTAGGTAATGCGTTTGTTTGGTTACCATGCACTATAAACAAAGGCGGGTTAGAGCCCCCTAGGTGAGCATAACGCAGCTTAATTCGACGCCCGTGCACCAAGGGGGGTTGGTGGTCTAGTATTGCGTCTTCTAGTAATGTGGTTAACTTGTTGGTGCTCCATTTGGTGAAGGCGCAGCCATGGGCCTCTTCAACTGATTTGTACAAATCACCTACACCAGAACCATGTAATGCTGAGATAAAATGAATGCGTGCAAATTTAGCAAACTCCAAACGGGCCTGTAACTCATGTTTCACATGAGCTTTATCGTCAACAGACATGCCATCCCATTTATTGACAGCAATCACTAATGCCCGGCCCGCATCAATAACAAAGCCCAACAGGTGCATGTCTTGCTCTGTTAGACCTTCGTGAGCGTCAACGACTAACACAACAACATGGGCATCTTTAATGGCTTGTAGTGTCTTAACGATCGAAAACTTCTCCACCGTTTCTGTAACACTACGACGACGGCGCACACCTGCAGTATCGATTAAGGTATACGGCTTGTCGTTACGGCGATAGGGAATATAGATACTGTCACGCGTAGTGCCCGCTTCATCATAGACCACAACACGGTCTTCACCCAACATACGGTTGACCAAAGTAGACTTGCCTACATTTGGCCGACCCACGACACCAATGCGAATGCCTCCTTCTGAATCCGGCGGGAACCCTTCGTCTTCTGGAAACGGTGCCAATACATCTTCAATCAACTGGCTCACACCACGGCCATGAGACGCCGCAATAGGGCGCGGCAAACCGACTAGACCTAGGCCATAAAAGTCACCTAAGGCTACGTCAATATCAATACCATCAGTTTTATTTACTACCAAATAGCAAGGTTTATCACAGCGGCGAAGATGGTCGGCAATCAACTCATCAGAAGGGTTGAGACCCGCCTTGCCATCAACTAAAAATAATACTGCGTCTGCTTCGTCGATTGCCAGCAACGACTGCTCGGCCATCACTTGATCAATACCGGCTTCATCACCACTAATACCGCCAGTATCAATAACGATATAGTCTCGCTCTTCAGTCTTACCTTCACCGTATTTTCGGTCACGAGTAAGGCCTGGAAAATCTGCCACTAAAGCATCACGAGAGCGCGTTAAGCGATTAAAAAGTGTGGATTTGCCCACGTTAGGGCGCCCAACAAGGGCAATTACGGGATTCATAAATAAACCAATTATTCCAAGCCAAGACGCGTAAGACGGCCATCTAGACTGAGTAAGAAAATATTATCTTGGTAACTCTTGCTACCAATACGGGCACCTTTTAGGGCCATTTTTTGACGACCTACAACCTCGCCATTACTAAGCTTAAGTACGTGCGCATAGCCTTGCGTATCAATGACTAATGCATTACCTGCCAACCCCATAGGAGCGGTTAATATACGATGTTTAAGGGCGTCACTCTGCCACAACACATGGCCTAGCTCCTGGTCATAAGCAAGCACACCATCCTGAGCATCCACAACCAAAACCGCATCACCCACTATGGCTGTACCACTAATACTAGACACTGGCTGCTGCCACTTAACGGTGCCGGTTAAGGCATCAATAGCTGCAATGTTGCCCTGATAGCTAGTCACATATAGCAAATCGTCTATCAGCGTTAATGTGCCATCTACATCGGATAAACGCTCAATTTCTGAACGACCTTGCGCAGAACTAATACTCTTCTGCCACACCACGTTACCCACTTGATTATCCAAAGCCACTAACTTACCACTGGCAAAGCCTGCGTAGGTGTAGCTTTTGGTAACAAGTGGCGTACTAGTGCCTCTCAGGGTTAAGCTCGGAAGATTTGCTGAATAAGACCATTGGAAATTGCCATCAGTTATTGAATAGGCGCTTACCTTCCCATCCACTGTTTGCACGACAACAATTTCACTATTAGCTTGCGGCGCTGCTAAAGCCTCACTAGACGCATTCACCTGCCACAACACAGACCCATCAACACTACTTACAGAAACTAACTTACCACTGCGGGTCACCACAAATAATTGTTCGTTTATTTGGCCTACGCCTGCAGCCACTGGCTGAGCAAGATCAGTCTTCCAGTTAACCGCTCCTGTATCTAAATTAAAGGACCCTAACTGCTGACCAGAGACTGCAAATATAGCATTGGCCGATAACACAGGCTGCATTACTGAACTACCTTCAACATCGCCTTTGCCCACAGACACAGACCAATGTTCAACGAGCTCAACTTGCTGCTCAAACCCCTCCAGTGGGGTAGGATCTGGTAGATCTCCACCAGTTGATGAACACGCACTAACAGTGATCAACACTAGACAAGCAATAAACAGCTTTAACGGCCTAGCACTCATGTTAACAATTTCTATCCTAGTCATTATTTGGGGATCTCTTTACCATTGCATTAGGCACTAAATACACTATTGCGCAAGATTATCTAGCTTCAAACCTAACAGCGGACTGTTTACACCACCAGCCATAGCTAGCAGTGAGGCTGCAGAGTACGCTTCTCTAGCAGCATCTAAGTCGCCTTGAGCAACCAATACATCGCCACGAGTTTCTAACCGACCTAGCTGCCACGCATCATCACCATCTACCAATAAAGCCAATGCTTCGCTATGTTGATCTTGCGCACTTAGCACCTTAGCCAAACGAATAGTGGCCAACGCATTAACTTCAGCATCACCCTGTTGCGTTAACACCCACTGTAATTCGGCTGCTGCTGCAGGCAAATCCCCATCCTGAACTTCAACTCTGGCTAACATAAGGGCAGCAAACTGAGCATAGGAGCTAGAACCAAACTCGGCTTTAAGTAATTTACTGTTATAGCGTATTTCAGCAATTTCAGTATCACTTAACTGCCCGGCTGGTGAACTATTCATTAGCTGCTGAAAGTATGCACTGGCTGTTTCTGCCTGGTTAACCTGATGGTCCTGATAGGCATTCCAACTTAATACCCCGCCCACGGTCACTGCAATGGTGAGTATTAGTGACTTACCATTTTCCTGCCACCAACGTTTAAGTGCTTCTACCTGTTCTTCTTCTGTCTTCATTTCGGCCACGACCAAAAACTCCCTTAATGCTGCTTGTAGTAATTATTAAATAAGCTCAGCAACGTGCGCTGATACTTGATCTAGAGATATGCTTTGCTGCTCGTCCTGCCCTTGCAGTGGCTTAATCTGGATTTGACCCTGGGCTAACTCATCTTCACCCATAATAAGCACCAGTTTAGCACCACAACGGTTAGCCTTTTTCATTTGATTTTTGAGACTACCACCACCGCAGTGCCACAATAAACGTAAGCCCGGGATGTCAGTGCGCAATTGTTCTGCTAATTGCATGGTGCGAACGGTTGCTGCATCACCCATATGGGCTAAATACACATCAGCTTGTTGGCCAAGGCCAGCCGGTTCTTGCTGCATTTCTTGTAGCAACAAAATCATCCGCTCTACCCCCATAGCCCAACCTACAGCAGGCGTAGGCTTACCCCCTAGCTGCTCAATCATACCGTCATAACGGCCACCACCACATACGGTACCCTGCGCACCTAGTTTATCAGTGACCCATTCAAAGACAGTTTTGCAATAATAGTCTAATCCCCTCACTAAACGAGGGTTAACCTCATAACTAATGCCTGCGGCGTCTAAAAGTTCACGCAACCGCTCAAAGTGCACACGAGATTCATCATCTAAGTAACCATAGAAATTAGGTGCACCGTCTAACAATGCCTGAGTACTTTCATCCTTACTGTCTAGCACACGCAATGGATTAGTCGTGACACGACGCTGACTGTCTGCATCTAACAAAGCCATATTAGCTTGCAAAAATGCCACTAAATCAGTTCGATAGGCGGCCCGAGCTGCGGCACTACCTAAGGTGTTCAACTGCAATTTTACTGCACCTTGCAAACCTAATTGCCGCCACAGACGCGCTGTCATTATAATTAGTTCGGCATCTACATCTGGACCGTCTAAACCATAGACCTCTGCACCAAACTGGTGAAACTGTCTTTGGCGACCTTTTTGTGGGCGCTCATAGCGGAACATAGGTCCGTGGTACCACAAACGTTGCACTTGATTATAGGTTAACCCATGCTCTTGAGCAGCACGCACACAGGACGCTGTGCCCTCTGGCCGCAAGGTCATGTTGTCACCATTGCGATCTGCAAAGGTGTACATTTCTTTTTCAACCACATCAGTGGCTTCGCCGATTGAGCGACAAAATAAATCTGTTTTTTCCGCGATGGGCATACGTATTTCTTGATAACCGTACTGGTCAAACACTAACTTTACCTGTGCTTCAAAAAACTGCCACAACGGCGTTTGAGCCGGCAATATATCGTTCATGCCGCGAATGGCTTTTATAGACGCCAAAATGTGTTCCTTATTTAATGGAGGTGTCGCTAACTAATGCAGGTCTATTTGCTTAACGTAAGGCGCGCAATATCTTTACGTGTATGTGGCTTTAGATCAATTGTTCGGCCATCAAATGTCATAGTAGCAACCCCAGAAGAACGTCCCAACAACACTTCTATAGGCGCGGTGATCACTTGTTCTATGGTATCTCCTGCAGAGTACAAGTCTGACAGTACCATTTTACCATTAGCATCTTTAATCTCTACCCAGCAGTCTTTATCAAACACCATGACTAACTGTGCTTGGTTTGGCAGCAGCACAACGGCATCAGTAACTTCTTTGGGCGCTTGCTCTGTTGCCGCGTTTGCAACTGGATCGACCACCGGCTCAACCACAACAACTTGTGCCTCTTCGCTCTCTATAATTGACTCAGCTTCTGGCACAATCGCATCTACTTCACTCTCATTTGTTGAAAGTAAAAGTAAATCTAGGTCAGCATCATCAGCATCTAAGTCTTCAACTAAGGCATCACTGGGGAGCTCTTGCGCTGCACCACTGGATAGTTGTGGCAACATTTGACTACCATTTTGGCTTTGCCACCAAACGATTGACGCCGCTACCAAACCCACGACAAAGACAATTGAAATTAACTTAACCCAAGTATCACCGGGCTTACTTTGCTGGACACCCTTACGGATAGCTGACATGGGCTTGGCACTGTTATTAGGCACACCATAGGCCACATCAAACTCGGCCACTAGGGCTTGACCATCTAAACCCAAATGACGCGCATATGAGCGAATATACCCTCGAGCAAATACAAAGCTTGGAATCAACTCAAAGTCATCTTCTTCAATAGCATTAATGACTTTTGAGGTTAAATGTAAATCACGGGCTGTTTCTTTTTGAGACAGGCCCTGTTCCTCGCGAGCTTGGCGCAATAAATGACCAGGAAAGCCTGGCAACTGTCCGTCTAATTCTGGTTGATCCTGCATATCTAATGGTTCCAAATCACTCACTATCAGTACCTTTTATTGTTATTCGACGCTGAGTTAATTAATATTAGTCAGATTTATCTATGGTGTTTTATAGACCCATCATAACGCCCATTTTTGGACACTGCCAGTATAGGGAAGTTCCTTAATTAAATTTGCTTAGCTTGAATACGTGCAGCATGCTCTGCACTGCGACGCGTACGGTCTTTAACCTGCCCTACTAACTGGCCACAGGCAGCGTCAATATCATCCCCACGAGTAGACCTAATTGTCGTAATAATGCCTGATTTAGCCATAATACGCTGAAACGCTTCGATTTGTGGTCTTGGACTTCTACGGTAATCTGAGCCTGGAAATGGATTAAAAGGAATTAAATTAAGTTTACAGGGTACACGCTTTAGCACTTGAGCCAATTCGCGGGCATGCTTAGGCTGGTCGTTGATACCATCAATCATGGTGTACTCCATGGTAATTACCCGCTTATCGCTCAGATTTTCTAAATAACGATTACAGGCATCCAACAATGCATCGATATTGTACTTTTTATTCACTGGCACCAGCTCGTTGCGCAACAAATCATTGGGGGCATGTAAAGAAATAGCTAGGGATACATCAGTGATCTGGCTCAAGCGATCGATTGCTGGAACCACCCCCGCCGTGCTTAAGGTGACACGGCGCTTAGACAAGTTATATGCATTATCATCCATCATCAGCGCAATGGCTGGCGTGACACTGTCAAAATTAAGTAAAGGCTCACCCATGCCCATAAAAACAACGTTAGTCACCCGGCGTGGTCCATTTGGGTCGACAGGGCCAAATGACTTAATAGCAATACGCAGTTGGCCAATAATTTCAGCTGAGGTTAAGTTACGGTTAAAACCCTGCTTGCCCGTAGAACAAAAACTACAGTCCAAGGCACAGCCCACTTGAGATGAAACGCACAAGGTGGCGCGATCACCCTCAGGTATCAGTACCATCTCAACTTTATTGCCACCAGACACGGCAATTACCCATTTACGGGTACCGTCTTTAGAGTCACCACGGTAAATGACTTCAGGCTCTACAATTTCAGCGCTTATAGTCAGCTTTTCACGCAATTTTTTACTTACATTAGTCATGCTCTCAAAGTCATCCGCACCAAACTGATGAATCCATTTCATCACCTGAACTGCTCGAAACTTCGGCTCGTCCATGGTCTTGAAAAAGGCTTCCATTTGCGCCTGTGAAAACCCCAGAATATTCATTTTTGTGCTGACTTCGGACATTTTAAAACCTGTAATTAATCCATAGTTTTGCGCAGCCATTTATTTGGTCTAAACGCAATGCGGCGTTCACTAGGAACGCCGCACCTTGCATGCTGTTATTGCCGCTAAAAAATTAGCCAAAGCCATAACAGCCTACTTTAACCGACGACTATTAGCCACCGAAGAAGTAGGCAATTTCACGAGCGGCTGACGTGGTAGAGTCAGATCCGTGTACCGCGTTTGCATCAATCGATTCTGCAAAGTCGCCACGAATAGTTCCTTCAGCAGCTTCTTGCGGGTTAGTAGCGCCCATTAGATCACGGTTCTTATTTACTGCGTCTTCACCTTCAAGCACCTGAACAACAACAGGGCCAGACGTCATAAAAGAAACCAAGTGCCCAAAGAAAGGACGTTCGCTGTGCTCAGCGTAAAAACCTTGAGCTTCAGCTTCTGATAACTGCTTCATTTCCATACTAACAACTTTAAGGCCATTAGTTTCAAACCGAGAAACAATTTTGCCGATTACATTTTTTGCTACAGCATCAGGCTTGATGATGGACAGAGTGCGTTCTACCGCCATGGTATTCTCCAAACAGTGGGACCCATTAAATGGGTTAATATTAAAAAAGCAAAGACGTACTAACACGTACGAGAATTTTGACCGCGTAATTGTACGCTGTTTTATACGCCTTTAATAGACTGCAGGACGTTAATCTAACTCACCTATCCATGCCGTCTGAATAGCTTCCAAGATCTTTTCTCCGCAATGCTTGGGGTCATCATTAAAGTCTGGTAAAGCCATAACCCATTCCATTAAGTCTGTGAACCTCACCATTCGCGGGTCTACATCTGGATGAGCTTCATACAACTCAATGGCAATATCTAACGTATCTGTCCAAACCATGCTCATAAACACCTCCCAAGGTTTTAATTAGCTTTAATGCGCTTCAGACACAATATTAATAGTGTACTTTGGAATTTCCACTACTAAATTATCCTCAGCGATAACAGCTTGACAACTGAGCCTGGAATCTGGCTCCAAACCCCACGCCTTATCTAACATATCATCTTCTAGCTCGTCCGACTCAATCATTGAATCGAACCCTTCGCGCACGATAACGTGGCATGTTGTGCAAGCACACGATTTTTCACACGCATGCTCTATATCAATTCCGTTCTCTTTAGCGGCATCTAAAATAGTCTGCCCTGCAGGCGCCTCAAATACGTGCCCCTGCGGGCAGAGTTCGGCATTTGGCAGAATAATAATTTGTGGCATTTGAGTTAGCTCCTAGGCTTGTCACTGTTATTGCAGTTGTTTTACAGCTGATCTACAGACTTGCCCGCCAGGGCAAGCTTAATACTGTCATCCATACGCATCGCTGCGAAGGCATCACTGGCCTTAGCCATTTCTTCAATTTGTTTCGCAATCGCATGATGGTCATGGCCATTTCGAGCCACAACTAATTGCTGCATCTGGTTCTCAATAACCTGTTGCTGCTGCGAGGTAAGCAGACGCGCTCCATCCTCCGCTAGCGCCATCGTTATCGCTTCTCCAAGACGATCCGCCTCAACCTGCTGTTCTCGCAAACTACGGGCGCTGCGATCGTCCTCTACATTAGTCCAGCTGGCTTTGATCATGTCTGCAATCTGCACATCAGAAAGCCCATAAGACGGCTTCACTTGCACTGACGCAGCCACTCCCGAGGTTAATTCACGAGCACTCACCTCTAACAAGCCATCAGCATCGACCTGAAAGGTCACTCGGATTTTAGCAGCACCCGCTGCCATTGCAGGAATACCACGCAAATCAAAACGGGATAAAGACCGGCAGTCCTGCACCAATTCTCGCTCGCCTTGCAAAACGTGAATAGCCATCGCTGTTTGGCCATCTTGATAGGTGGTAAATTCTTGAGCACGAGCCACTGGAATAGGTGTGTTGCGATCGATAACTCGCTCCACTAAACCACCCATGGTTTCCAAACCCAAGGATAATGGCAACACATCAAGCAACAATAACTCTTCGCCACTTTGATTGCCTGCCAACACGTCGGCCTGACGCGCTGCACCCAAAGCTACTACCCTGTCTGGGTCAATATCGGTTAGTAGTGGCTGCTGAAATAAGTCTGCTACTCTTTCCTGCACTCGGAGGCTACGAGTTGAGCCCCCCACCATTACGATTCGAGCAATGTCACCTAGCGCTACTTTGGCGTCACGTAAGGTGCGCTTAGTTGCTCTGACAGCTTTATCTATAATAGGGTCTAATAATAGGTTCATTCGCTCACGAGTGAGCTCTAAGTCTGCATAGGTCGCATCACCTGGCCAATCGTTAAATGATAATTCGGTGCTGCAGACATCACTTAATAGCTCCTTCCCTGCTCGGGCTAAACGCAGCAAAAAACGCTGCTCAGCTAAGCCTAACTGCGCTGGTATTTGGCGCTCTTGGCGCATCCACTCAGCAAGCGCATGGTCAAAGTCATCTCCCCCTAGGGCTGAATCACCTCCAGTTGCAAGCACCTCGAAAACACCCTGCTCCATACGTAATATGGAAATATCAAACGTGCCACCACCTAGGTCAAATACAGCGATAGTGCCTTGCTCTTGCTGATCCTGCTCTAAACCATACGCCACTGCGGCAGCCGTTGGCTCATTAAGTAGACGCAATACTTGAATACCCGCTAATTGAGCAGCATCTTTAGTTGCTTGACGCTGAGCGTCATCAAAGTAAGCAGGCACCGTAATCACTGCACCGACCAATTCACCCCCTAGGCTACTCTCTCCGCGCTGCACCAAAGCACGAAGAATGTCTGCGGAAACTTGCACAGGGCTTTTTAAACCCGACACAGTGTTGATCAGGGGCATGCCCTGATCACAGGCTTCAAATAGGTATGGCATGCTTTCGCCAAGGCGCTTTACATCATCAATGCCACGACCCATTAAACGCTTAACAGACATTACTGTGTTAGCCGCATCATCTACCAAGTGAGCCTGAGCCTTAATGCCTACCTGAGGCAGCTCGTCGGCCAAATAACGCACCACAGAGGGTAACAAATGTTCACCGCGGCTATTAGCTAAGGTTTCTGCTTGCCCACTACGAACACTGGCCACTAACGAGTGAGTGGTGCCAAGGTCTATACCGACAGCGAGTTTACGTTGGTGAGGTTTCGCGCTTTGACCGGGCTCTGCAATTTGCAACAAGGCCATGTGTGTATTCCTTAATCGAGCAATGCGCCTTCAAGGGCGTCTAATTGCTGCTGTAACTTAACGATAAACTGAAGCTTACGCACGCTTGTTTCTGCAATTTCAAAGTTTGACAAACCATAAGCCTGAGCGAACTCGCTTTCTAACTGGCTAGCCTGGTGCTGAAGTCGAGATGACATAGAATCCATTTGTGTTTCTGGGTTTTGGACCTGAGACATCTCTTCTAGGGATTCTCGCAGCTCTATTTGCTGCAACAAAAAATCCATCGGCATTTGTGTGTTGGTCGGCGCTAATGGGTCCATGCCCTGAAGCTGAAGCAAATAAATGCCACGCTTTAACGGCTCGCTCAAGGTTGCGTAGGCTTGGTTTAAATACGCCGTTATTTGTACCGCCCGTCTTTGGTCACTATCAGACTTTGACACAAAGCGGTCAGGGTGGTGCTGCTGCTGTAGCTGTCGATGAGATTGGCGCAGCGCCACAGGGTCCACTGCAAAATCACAAGACAAGCCATAACAAGAGAAATAATCTTGACTAATATCCATAGTTCTAAAATACCAAAAACTGCCTAAACGTTGAAGCTTTCACCACACCCACACTCACTTTTGGCGTTGGGGTTATTAAATTGAAAACCTTCATTAAGCCCTTCTTTGGCATAATCTAGCTCTGTACCATCTAAATACAACAAGCTTTTCGGATCAATCACCACTTTCACACCCTTGCTGTCAAAGATTGCATCATCTGCAGATATCTTATCGACAAATTCTAAGATGTAAGCCATACCTGAGCAACCCGTGGTACGGACACCCAGTCGCACACCCTCACCTTCACCGCGATTAGCTAAGTAGTTAGTGACATGGTCGGCGGCTGCCTGTGTAATGGTAATGGCCATGATGACGTCCTCTTCCTCTTATTCTTACTTAATAACGCCTAGGCGTTATTGTTTACTTTTGTAGTTGTGAATTGCGGCTTTAATCGCATCTTCAGCAAGCACAGAACAGTGAATTTTTACCGGTGGTAATGCCAACTCTTCAGAAATATTGGAATTACGAATTTCGCCAGCCTGATCCAAAGTCATGCCCTTCATCCATTCCGTAACTAATGAACTTGACGCTATGGCAGAGCCACAGCCATAGGTCTTAAACTTAGCATCTTCAATGACGCCATCATCGTTTACTTTAATCTGTAGACGCATTACGTCGCCACACGCTGGTGCTCCAACCATGCCTGTGCCTACATGCGCGTCTGCTTCGTCCATTTTTCCCACGTTACGTGGGTTTTCATAATGGTCAAGAACCTGTTCGCTATATGCCATGTGCTTATCCTCTCAATCTATTGTATGTGCAGGCTGTGTAAATTACACAACCTTATTATGCCAAGACCACTGGGCCTTCAGCACGCTTTCTTAGTGCGCCGCCCACTGTACAGTGTCCAAATCGACACCATCTTTGTACATGTCCCACAGAGGCGATAACGCGCGTAATTTTGTCACAGCGTTAAGTGATAACTCAATCGCCTGATCAATGTCTTCTTCCGTAGTAAAGCGTCCGATACTAAAACGAATTGAACTATGCGCCAGCTCGTCATTCATACCCAAGGCACGCAATACGTACGACGGTTCTAAACTAGCCGACGTACACGCCGAGCCAGAAGAAACGGCTAACTCACGTAAAGACATGAGCAAAGACTCACCTTCTACAAAGTTAAAGCTTATATTGGCGTTACCTGCTACTCGCTGTGTTGGATGGCCGTTCATATACACTTCTTCCATGTCCTTAACACCATCCCACAAACGCTTACCTAAGCTTGCGATACGGGCGTTGTCAGAGGCCATTTCTTCTTGTGCAATCGCAAACGCAGCACCCATGCCAACAATTTGATGAGTAGCTAAGGTACCAGAACGCATGCCGCGCTCATGACCACCACCATGAATTTGGGCTTCCAAACGAACACGTGGCTTGCGGCTTACGTACAGAGCGCCCACGCCCTTAGGCCCATAGGTCTTATGGGCACAGAAAGACATCAAGTCAACTTTAGATACCGCTAAATCAATGGCTATTTTACCAGTACTTTGAGCAGCATCAACATGAAATATCACCTTATTGGCGCGGGTTACTTCACCAATGGCCGTAATGTCTGTCACTACTCCAATCTCATTATTCACATGCATCAAGGACACTAAAATAGTGTCTTCACGCAGGGCTTCAGCAACTTGTTCAGCACTAATAATACCATCTGATGTAGGCTCTAAATAAGTCACTTCAAAGCCTTCACGCTCAAGCTGACGACAGCTATCTAACACTGCCTTATGCTCAATTTTTGAGGTGATAATATGCTTACCTTTTTTGTGATAAAAGTGCGCCACACCCTTAATAGCAAGGTTATCTGACTCGGTCGCACCTGATGTCCAAACAATCTCCCTTGGATCAGCATTAATTAGATCAGCAACCTGGCGACGAGCATTCTCTACCGCCTCCTCTGCCTGCCAACCATACACGTGAGACCGTGACGCTGGGTTACCAAAGTTACCCTCCTGCGTCAAACAATCACACATCAATTTCGCAACCCTTGGATCTACAGGTGTAGTTGCTGAGTAGTCCAAAAAAATAGGCAATTTCATGTATATTCTCCACTGTCACATACAGCTATTAGTCAATCTTCAAAACAGATGAGCAGATAATTACTCACTTACAAAATTTAGGAACTCAGCAGTATTAGTTTGTTCTATTTGACGCTGCGCATGGGCTTGCATTTCACCTTGGCTAACCAAGTCAGCTAAACTAATATCACTCAAAAAGGAATGAATTTGATTACTTAGGTCAGTCCATAGGTGGTGCGTTAAGCACATTTTTCCTGCTTGGCAGTTTTCTGTACCTCTGCAACCCGTTGCATCAACAGCTTCATTGACTGCGTCAATCACCTGCGCCACAAAAATATTTTCTGCTTCTCGGCTCAGACAATAACCACCGCCTGGACCCCGAACGCTTTGCACTAAACCTTGGCGACGTAACTTAGAAAAAAGCTGCTCCAGGTAAGACAATGAGATCACTTGGCGTTCTGAAATATCAGCCAAACTTATTGGCTTATCAGACGCATGTATAGCAAGATCTAACATTGCAGTCACCGCGTAACGGCCTTTGGTAGTGAGCTTCATTAAACCGCCTTAATTCTAATCATACGCCATTTTACTAAAACCTGACTAAATTAGTCAAGTATTAAAGCGCTTCTATTAAAGGCCCAATTTATACTGGTTTATCAGTTGCAGGATCAATGGCTGCCTCAAAGTCTGCCACATTCAAGGCCGGCAGGTTTTCGTCTACATAACTTGCATCTAACTCTTTCATTTTAGCCGCCATACAATGCAATTTCCTGTCCACTGCATGCATATGATCCAAAATAGCAGATAAAGATTTAGCCACCGGATCTGGCAGGTCTGAGCTCATGCCATAGGCGTCAAACTTGTCAGCTAGGTCTCGGCGTAACTTTTGTTCAGCCTCGCTGGGCCTTTCAATGATCCGCCCAGGAATGCCAACCACGGTTGCATTTGCCGGAACAGCTTTAGTCACCACAGCATTGGAGCCCACGCGAGCATTTTTACCTACTTCAAAAGGGCCCAATATTTTTGCCCCAGCGCCCACAACCACACCATCGTTCAGCGTGGGATGTCGTTTACCTTTATCCCATGTTGTGCCACCTAAGGTCACACCGTGGTATAAGGTTACGTCATCCCCAATAATGGCTGTTTCACCAATCACTACACCCATGCCGTGATCAATAAAAAACCGATGACCAATTTGTGCGCCAGGATGAATCTCTATTCCTGTAAACCAGCGAGTTACGGTAGACAGGTAACGCCCTAACCACTTAAGCCCTATATTCCAAAAAGTGTGGGCTATACGATGCAACAACAAAGCGTGCAAGCCGGGATAGCAGGTAAGCACCTCAACAAAATTTCTTGCCGCTGGGTCGCGGTGAAAAACGGAGGCAATATCTTCTTTCAGATGTCTAAACATGACCTTAATCCTAAATTAGTAGAGCGCAACGCTAGCCTAAACTGCAGCATTAGTATATGACTCGACCCATTTGGTGTATATGGTGTCTAACGCAGCTTTTTCAACGTGCGCTGCGTGGCCGTTAAAATACCACGCATAATGTTATGCTCAATTCGATCCATTCGGGCACGAACATACAAGCGCCTTAAGCGTGCCATTAACTGACGTGGGCTTTCTGGGTCTAAAAACTCAACGTCTACTAAAGTTTCCTGCATGTGCTCAAACAGCTTTTCCATTTGGTCATTAGTCGCCAACACTTCGTCCCATTCAGTTCCCCAAATAGGCGCAGGCGCATCGCCTTTTTCTCCAGCCAATACGGCCATACGTAATTCATAAGTAACCACCTGCACTGCTGCAGCTAGGTTGAGCGAACTAAAGTCTTCGTGAGAAGGGATATGTACGTGAAAATTACACAGGTGTAACTCTTCGTTTGTAAGGCCACGGTCTTCGCGGCCAAACACAAAGGCAACGTCATGCTTTGGTAGCTCTGCTAGGGCCTGCGCAGCGGTTTGTCTGGGGTCTAGTAAAGGCCACGGAATATTACGACTACGGGCACTAGTTCCTACTACTAAACCACACCCCTCTATAGCCTCTACCAAGCTGCCCACTACTTTGGCATCAGCCAAAACATCTTGTGCACCCGCAGAACGAGCATCTGCCTTACCACTGGGAAATTCCCGCGGCTCTACCAACACTAAATTGTGCATACCCATGTTCTTCATGGCTCGGGCCGCACCACCAATGTTGCCGGGGTGCGAAGTATTTACCAAGACAATGCGCGCGTTGGCCATTAAATTTTGCATGAAAGCTGCTAACCTAAGAGTGAATAAATTTCGAAGTCGCAATAATAGCGATATTCCATAATTTTGTCGTGGTTAGAACGCAAATCTGTAAGCGTAACTGGGTTTTTTTACCACTTTTTTGCTATACTTCGGGCCTTCGACGCATTTGCGTCCCGTTCTTTATAAACTTTAAGGTAATTCACCCATGCTTCCGCTAATTAACATTGGCCTGCGTGCCGCGCGTATCGCTAGCGAACAACTCGTCAGATCAATGGAACGATTGGATCTCATACACGAAGAAGGCCAGGAACTCGATGCCCATATACGCAAGCAGTGTGAAGGTGCCGAACGCACTATCGCCTATGAAATCCATAAAGCCCACCCAGAGCAGGGTGTGATTGGCGCCGTTGCTGGTGAAATGAATCCCCCAGCAGAGGCGCCAAATAAAGTGTGGCGCATCAGCGCTATTGACGGCCTGGACCAGTATGCCCACAGCTTACCCATGTTTACCTTAACTATGGCCTGCTACGAAGACGGTAAGTTAGCCCACTCTATTGTTATTTGCCCTTGCAGTGGTGAAGAATTTTGCGCCAGTAAAGGCCGTGGCGCCCAACTTAACGGCCGCCGGATTCGGGTTAGTAAACGCGCTACGCTGGCTGGGTCTCAGATATTTGGTGGTGGTAACCAAAACCGCGAAGATCTGTCAGACTTTGATCGCGGCCAAGCTATTTCCCGCAATTTATTTAGCCAAGGCGCCACTAACTATGCTCAACTGAGCAATAATATGGCACTGGCTTACACTGCGGCTGGGCGCATAGATGCGCTATGGCACAGCAGTTTAGACGATACAGCAGACGCTGGTTTATTGCTAATATTGGAAGCAGGCGCCTTGGCAGCCAACTTTACCGGCGGCTCCCCTTTGAATAACGGCGAGCTAGTCTGTGCTAACTCTAAGCTACTCAAGCTTATGCTTAAAGCGGTCCATACCGCTTAATCTTAGGCCTATAGATGACTTCGCCTTGCTGGGTTCATAACGCTTCATGAAGCCAGCAAGGCCATTCTTTCTACTGTTCTTCTAAATCCTGCTCAAAGCCTTCGCCTTCTTCAAAACCTTCACCTTCAATGACTTCTTCTTTTGGCGGAACAATCAGGTCTTCTTGGGTAATCCCTAGCAGTATCAATACGTTGGCCGCTACATAAATAGAGGAGTAGGTGCCCACGAGAACACCAATCGTCAACGCTAACGCAAAGCCGTGAATCAACTCACCACCAAACACTAAAAGTGCCATTAACACCAAAAGCGTTGTAATGGATGTTACTAAAGTGCGGCCCAATGTTTGTGTCAAAGACTCATTGATAATTTCAATGGTAGTGCCTTTACGCATTTTACGGAAGTTCTCTCTAATTCGATCAGACACCACAATCGTGTCGTTCAACGAATAGCCAATCACTGCCAAAATTGCAGCCAATACCGTTAGGTCAAAGTCCAGTTTAAATATTGAGAAGATTCCCAATACAATGATTACGTCGTGGACTAAAGCCACCACTGCACCCACCGAAAATTTAATTTGAAAGCGCAGAGCTACGTAGATCATTACAATAGCCAGCGCCAGCAGCATGCCTAAGCCACCCTGCTCGGTAAGTTCTTCACCTACTTGAGCACCAACGTACTCAGAACGACGAAGCTCAACACTAGAGTTTGATGCTGACTGTAAAGCAGTGAGTACTTGCTCACCTACCTTGTCGTTAAAGGTTTGACCAAGACGAACCAACACATCTTTTTCAGACCCAAAGTTCTGCACTACGGCGTCGTCAAAGCCAGCGCCCTGTAGTTGGTTTCTCACCTCAACTAAACTTGGCGCCTGCTCATAGCCCACTTCAATTAACGTGCCGCCGGTAAAGTCTAAACCAAACTGCAGTTGATTTACTGCCAAGGAAATCAGCGCACCTAAAACCAGAGCAATAGACATAGCTCCTGCTATTTTACGCAGGGCCATAAAGTTCAAAATCTTCATGTCGCTCATTTACCTGCTCCCCTAAACAAAGGCCATATTTTAATATCTGTAATCTTTCTGCCACCATATATACCATTTACCATGGCACGGCTCACCATGACAGCTGTAAACATAGAGGTGACAATGCCAATAGACAATGTTACTGCGAAGCCTTTCACAGGGCCTGTGCCCACAGCGTACAGAATAATCGCCACCAATAAAGTGGTGATGTTGGCATCAAAAATAGTGCTGAACGCTCTTTCGTAACCTGCGTGGATAGCCGATTGTGGTGCCATGCCTGCTCTCAACTCTTCTTTAATGCGCGAAAAGATAAGCACGTTAGCGTCTACTGCCATGCCCACTGTTAGCACCACACCGGCGATGCCTGGCAATGACAAAGTGAAGCCTAGTAAAGACATTACTGCAGCCACTAAAAGTAAGTTAAAGGCCAAGGCGACATTAGCAATAATGCCAAACACGCCATAAAATGCCAACATGAATACCACAACAAGAGCCAAACCAATTTGCACAGAGGTTAAACCAAGGTCTATATTTTCCTGACCTAGGCTTGGCCCCACGGTGCGTTCTTCAACAAAATACATTGGCGCTGCTAAAGAACCAGCCCGCAATAATAAGGCTAATTCTGATGCTTCACCCGCCCCATCAAGCCCTGTAATACGAAAACTGTTGCCTAAGGCTGTTTGAATAGTGGCCAAAGAAATAATACTTTTTTCCACATAGGACTGGCGCTGATCAACCAACTGGCCATCTACCTCGACCACTTTTATACGAGACTTATGCTCGACAAACACCACAGCCATCCGCCGCTTAACCGCATTTCTGGTAATCCGGTTCATCAGCTTACCCCCTTGACTATCAAGGTCGATATTCACCTGAGATGAGCCAGTTTCATCAAAATTGGACTGCGCATTAGACACGCTAGTACCACTGATGATAAGGCCTTTTTCTAAGGTTGCTTTCCGGTTAGGGTTGGACCTAAAAGTGAATTCTTCAGTGGCAACTCTTGCAGCCCCCGGCTTAGCTTCTAAGCGAAACTCTAGGTTTGCCGTAGCACCTAGCACACGCTTGGCGGCGGCGGTATCTTGCACACCAGGCAGTTGCACCACAATTCGGTTACGCCCTTGGCGCTGAACTAATGGCTCTGCAACGCCCAGTTCGTTAACACGATTACGCAAGGTAGTTAAGTTTTGGTTAACCGCATAGTCCTCAATTTCTCGCACTGTAGATTCATTCAGGCTAACAAGAAGGTAGTAAGCACTGCCCTCATCTTCAGCACTCATCAAAAACTCACCATAACTAGATTTAAGCTGTGATCGCGCTTGGTCTCGAACTTCTGAATCCATAAATTTAATGCGCAAGCTGCCGTCAGTTTCACGGGAAACTGCGCGGTAACGTAGCTTTTCAGCACGCAAGGAGCTCTTTATTTCACTCACGTATACGTCTAAGCGCTGCGCTACCGCCTGCACCATGTCTACTTCAAGTAAAAAGTGCACTCCACCCCTTAGGTCCAAACCCAGCTTCATAGGTCCAGCACCTAAGTTGGTTAACCAATCAGGGGTAGTGGGGGCAAGGTTAAGTGCTGTGACGTACTTATCCCCTAAAGCATCACTTAATACCGCCTTAGCCTGCAACTGAGACTCAGAATTGGTCACACGTACCAGTACGTTTTTAGTCGTTAACTCAACGTCTTTAGCACTTAAACCAGCTTGATCTAGGGCATAAACTGCTTCATCAAGCACCTGCTCATCAATTACGGTGGCACTTCTTGCACCAGAAATTTGTATAGCCAGATCATCTGGGTATAAGTTTGGCAGAGCATAAAGCCCACCAAGGGCCAAGCTCACAATAATGAGTAAGCTTTTCCATAAGGGATAACGATTTAACACAGGCTTTCCTTGAAAAACGAGTCATAAAAAAAGCCTCATTGCCAGCCACAGACGGCTAAGACAACCAAGGCTTTGACACTACAAAATTAAATAGACTTAATAGTGCCTTTTGGCAAAACAGAAGCCACAGCTGCTTTTTGGAAGTGAGAATCCACACCATCAGCTAAGGTGATAGTAACGAAATCATCGCTCACTTTAGCCACTCTACCAATCATGCCGCCGTTGGTTACCACCTCGTCGCCTTTGGCCAAACCACCCATCAGGTTCTTATGATCTTTGGTGCGTTTTGATTGTGGACGCCAAATCATAAAGTAAAAAACTGCGGCAAATATCACCATCATGATCACAAGAGAACTTGTATCACCACCGGGTGCTGCTCCGCCTTCGGCTATGGCTGATTCAATAAAGAAACTCATATTATCTCCAACATTATTAACAAAAAAATAAATTATTTATTCAATGCAGGTGTGGCTAAACCGCGCCTGCTGTAAAAATCATCGACAAAGCTGTCCAATGTACCTGCTTCCAGTGCCTTACGCAATCCTGCCATGAGCCGCTGATAGTAATGCAGGTTATGAATAGTATTAAGCTGCGCACCCAACATTTCACGACACTTATCTAAATGATACAAGTAAGCCCGAGAAAAATTGCTGCAGGTGTAGCAGTCACACTCTTTATCAAGTGGGCCAGGGTCTGTTTTATGTACGGCATTACGGATTTTAACTACCCCATCAGTAATGAACAAGTGTCCATTACGGGCATTGCGAGTAGGCATGACGCAGTCGAACATATCAACTCCACGGCGAACACCCTCAACTAAGTCCTCTGGCTTACCCACACCCATCAGATAACGTGGTTTATCGGCGGGCAATTTAGGGGCTGTATGAGCGAGCACCCTTAACATGTCATCTTTAGGCTCACCTACAGACAAACCGCCAATGGCAAAGCCATCAAAATCTAAATCCGCCAAACCCTCTAGGGATTCATCACGCAGGTGCTCATACATACCGCCTTGCACTATACCAAACAAGGCTGAGGGACTGTCACCATGAGCATCCTTGCTGCGTTTAGCCCAACGCATGGAGCGACGCATTGAAGTAGCCGCTTCTTCCTCCGTTGCTGGGTAAGGCGTACATTCATCAAAAATCATCACCACGTCTGAACCTAATTCTTGCTGCACTTGCATCGACGACTCTGGCGTCATAAATACCGTATCGCCATTAACTGGTGACTGAAACTTAACACCTTCTTCATTGATTTTAGCGCCCAAGCTAAATACTTGAAACCCACCAGAGTCTGTAAGAATTGGTTTTTGCCACTGGGCAAAATTATGCAAATCACCATGCAGTTTTATCACTTCAGTGCCAGGGCGTAACATTAGATGAAAGGTGTTACCCAGGATAATTTCTGCGCCAGTGGCCTCAATATCTCTGGGCAACATGCCTTTTACCGTTCCGTAAGTACCCACCGGCATAAAGCACGGGGTTTCTACCGAACCGCGAGGGAAGGTTAACCGGCCTCGACGCGCTTCACCACTTTGGGCCAGACGCTCAAATTTCATAAAACAACGACGACTCATGTCCGCTCCAAGGCAGAAAATTTTGGGGTCACTAACATAGCATCACCATAACTAAAAAAACGATACCCTTGCTCAATAGCTTTGGCATAAGCGCTCAATACATAATCTCGGCCTGCAAAAGCACTAACCAGCATTAGCAAAGTTGATTCAGATAAATGGAAGTTAGTCACTAAAGCATCAACACTTTTAAAACGATACCCAGGATAAATAAAGATCCGTGTTTCATCCTTAAAAGGAGCAATTTCGCCATTGGCACTGGCACTCTCTAAAGCCCTTACACACGTTGTACCCACAGCAACTACTCGGCCGCCGTTGGCACGGGCATGTTTAACAGCATCACACACTGTTAAATTCACTTCCACTAACTCACCATGCATATGATGGTCTTCAATACGTTCAACCTTCACCGGCTGAAAAGTTCCTGCACCCACGTGTAATGTCACATAAGCTAAATTTACGCCCTTAGCTGCTATAGCATCCAAAAGAGGCTGATCAAAATGCAGCCCTGCAGTGGGTGCCGCAACAGCCCCGTGATGTTCGCCAAATACGGTTTGATAACGTTCACGGTCTGCGGTGTCATCTGGACGATCTATGTAGGGGGGCAAAGGCATATGGCCCAAACGTTGCAATACATCTAGAGCAACTTCCCCTTCATCTAAAATGAGCTCAAATAAGGTGCCGTGACGCATAACCATAGTGGCCCATACTTCACCTTCCAATAATAATCTCGCACCTTCTTTAGGCGACTTACTTGAGCGCACATGAGCTAAAAAACTACGTTCTCCCAAAAGTCGCTCAACCAAAACTTCAATCCGTCCACCAGATTCTTTCACACCAAACAAGCGTGCAGGAATAACTTTAGTATTGTTCAATACCAGCAAATCACCCGCCTGCAGAAACTCAAGCAAATCAGTAAAACCACCGTGAGATACTACCCCAGACTCACCATGAAGCTGCATTAACCGGCTAGCAGTGCGCTCAGGTGCTGGGTATCGAGCAATAAGCTCGTTAGGGAGATGAAAACTAAAATCAGAAACTTGCATTAGATCTTGCTTGAGGCTCTTGATGATAATCCCAAGGCCTAGGTAATTGGGCTTTCTATAATAACAAAATTGACAGCTGCAGCACAGGCGTATTTGGCGCTTATTTTAGACATTAGAATTTTACTCGCGAGCCGTCTTGGGTTATCTAATGCCTAGTTAATTGGCCATAAGACAGATAAATCACCATCCAAGCGTTGACGCTAAAAAAGAACACTGTATACTTCGCCCCTCAATGTGCCAGTGTGGTGAAATTGGTATACACGACGGATTCAAAATCCGTTGCTTCGCGGCGTCCCGGTTCGAGTCCGGGCACTGGTACCACGCATATTGTAAATTAAATCAACAACCTAACGGAAGTTGATTTTTTTATGCCTGAACCAAAATTGTTAAAAACCTGAAACGTACTTGCCGCGCACTGGCAACCCACATAAAGGCTTTAAATAGCTCGACATAAAAGCTTATCGGCCAACTGAGGGGGGAGTAGGTGGATATGGGGCATCTGAGCATGTCTAAGCAGCGGGGCCTAGGTCATACTTAGAGCATTAACAGCCCTGGGTAAACAAGCAACCAAAGTGAGGTAACTCTTTGCCTACTCCAGATAGCCGAAGCAAATGCCATGCTAGGGCTTGGTTACTAGAAATAACTGGCTTCCCAAGGCGTTGCTCTGCCTTAAGGATAAGATGGGCCATTCTTAAACTGGTACATGAAACAAATACACCCTCACAGCTTTCATGAGACCCAAGCTCAATGATGGCATTAAACAGGCTGGCTGAGTCTACTCTGCCCACGTCAAAGTCATCTTCTATATCAAAATAACCTGTGTGAGAGATCGCTATACCACCAGCACTAAGAGCATCACTTAGCGCTTGAGTGACTTGAGGCGTATAAGGGGTGAGTAAGGCGATGCGGTTCAATTTTAAAGCCGTGCACGCAGCCTTACATGCACTCAAGGGATTACTTACTTGTGCATTAGGGTGCTGCGCCAAAATTAGTTGTGCCACCCGATCTTCGCCAATAATAGTGGCGCCTGACGTGCAGCCATAACCAATAGCGTCAAACATAAAAGCTTTGGGTAATAGGCGGGCTGCAATAGGCAGATCTGCTTGCATCTTTGCTAAGGTTTGGGGGGTGACCTGCATGGCATTTGCAATACGGGAGTGATAGCAGGCAACACCGTCGATGGCTAATATCTGCCGAAACTCATCTTCTATGGTCTGATCTGTTTGTAATACAATTAGGCCAATTTTTGCAGACTGGCCTAATCCTAAGCCAGTTGAGTAAGGCAGTTTTTGCGCATTGTCCATCGAGAAAGCCCCTATTAAACTCACCTAAACTCGTTCTAATGTCAGGCAATGTGGCTCTTTCGATCTCGTCCTAAGACTCTACGCCCTACTCTTAGAGCCTAGATTAGGCTTGGTCTGGCGCGAAAACCACCAAACCATTTGCAGCTAGCCTACGATGGAGACATCTTCTGCTTGAATGCCTTTATCACTTTCAGTCACGCTAAATCGCACGCGCTGGCCTTCTAATAACGACCGGTGGCCTTTGCCACGAATAGAACGGAAATGGACAAATACGTCATCGCCTTGGTCACGTGTGACAAAACCAAACCCTTTGGTAACGTTAAACCATTTCACAGTTCCAGATTCACGATTTGGGTCGTCATCCATTTCGTCCCATTGGGCGTCGTCTTCTACGCCAGTGGCGATGAACTTAACACCTGTAGCAAGCGTAGCAACCCAGAACATGGCAAAAGCCACACCAGCCACCAGCTCAAACTGTGTATCAACGATACTTGAACCGTGAAGGATTTCGTCTAGAATAAAGGGTAATGCCAAAGCGGCGATTAAACTAATAATGAAGCTGTAAATAAATAGTGTGCGTCTCATAATAACTCGATATCTCAAATTTTATTGTTTTAGGTAAAAAATATTGCACCCCTACCTTTGCCTACGTGCGTATCCTAGCCAGCATAAAGTCGGTACAATCTGCCAAGGTTATAGAAAAACTCGCGCCCAATCAAACACTTGATTTATAAAACCCTATTTTTTTGCAACTTCTTGAGAATATCATGAATAAAGCCTCCGAAATCGTCGAATTACAGCAACAAATCGCTTTTCAAGAGCAGACAATAGACACTCTAAATGACGTAGTGAGCAAGCAACAAAAAGACCTCACCAGAATAGATCGCGCTTTGGAGTTATTAGCGCAACAAATGGCAAATTTGCAGCAAGCAGCAGATGCCGGACAAGGTGGCCCTGAGGCAAATGAACCGCCACCCCATTATTAGGAGGCTAGGTAGTGAAGCTTTTGTTAACGTAAATGTCGAAACGGTTAGACTTGCCTTCAAGCCGATACATAGGTTTGTGCTGGGCAAGGTCTGGTGCAATACGCGGCCTTTTAACCACTACTCTGTGAGTGGCCAAAGCCAGTGCCGGGGCCAATAGGGCATCGGCGTCTTCATCACTGCCTACCAACTGTCGAAACAGCGCCATTTCTTTTTTTACTTGAGCCGACTTACCCGTGTGAGGGAACATAGGGTCTAAATAGATCACTTGGGGTGCTTCAGTCTGCCAATTTGCCATCACCGACAAGGCGTCACCCTTTTTTAGACACATACCTGCAACAATGTCTCCCACGTCAATATCTAACGCACCCCTAGCCAAACCATCTGCTAACAACGCCCGCACCACAGGATGGCGCTCAACCATAGACACTGGGCAGCCTAGGCTGGCTAGTACAAAGGCATCGCCACCTAACCCTGCTGTTAAATCCAGTATGCTGGGGCGTACTCCACCCTGAATACCCACAGCCTTGGCGACCTGCTGCCCTTTGCCACCACCAAATACTCGTCGGTGACGCGCTTTACCTGCTGCAAAATTAACCCACACTGCGCCACTACGACCATCTACGGGCTCCAGGCCTAAGCCTTGAGACGTAAACCGCAATAAAAAATCGTAAGCTTTGTTGGTTTTTTTAATTACAGGCAAACCCAGTTCTAAGCCCAATGCGGCCTCTAAAAACTGAAATCCAGCGGCTGCAACAGCTAATTTAGTGTCGGTAGTATTAGCCAACATAAGCCTACTCCTAGGACAATGCGATAGACAACAAATGGCCACATGCCCATACGACTGATGACTTGCATAAATAATACAATACACAGCCAAGCACTCGCAAAGGATACTACAAAGGCAATCAGCATAGGGGGCCAAACAATGGCAACGTTGGTGGTTGCCAATTCAAGGGCCATTAGGCTAGATGCCGCGAGGATGACCGGAATAGACATCAGGAATGAAAACCGTGCAGCAGCTTCGCGAGTGTAACCAAGCATAAGTGCCGCCGTCATTGTGATGCCTGAGCGAGATGTACCCGGCAACAATGCTAAAGCTTGGGCTAAGCCAATACCCAAGGTGTGGCGCCAACTCATAGCGGACATCTGATACTGCCTGCGGCTGCGCCAGTCTGCCCAACCCAGTAGCAAACCAAACACAAGAGTCGTTAATGCCACTACCCAAATTTCTCGGGCATTGACTTGTATCCAGCCTTTAAGCAACAGCCCAAAAAACACTGCAGGTAAGGTTGCCACAATCAGCATTAATGCTAGGGTAGCCTGCTGATTCAAACGTTTTTCGTGTTGCCACTGCCACAAGCCTAAAACCATAGCGATCAAATCGCTGCGCAGGTAGATGACCACTGCTAATAAGCTACCTAGATGAACGGCCACATCGAAAGTTAAGCCCTGATCAGGCCAACCTAATAATAAACTTGGAAACAATAAATGAGCAGAACTAGAAATCGGTAAAAATTCAGTCACGCCCTGAATTAATGCAATAATACTTGCTTGAAGCCAATCCATAGGTAATCCTCAGTCAGCAACGCAGGCTATTGGTAGCGCGGCAATTTTTGCCATGTCACTTCATCACGCAAGTATACTGGCAATGCATCCTCAGGCGCACACTGGCGGCCTAGAACAAAATCTACCCCCGCTAAGCGGGCCATCTCTAATGCTCTTGGCTCTAGCTCTGAGCAGACTGATTGAGCAGAGGTTAGAATTGCTTCAGGCATATTGGCCACTGCCATGCCACTGCCACAGGCAACATAAACTGAATTCATTACCTTAACTTGCCCAGGCGAGCAGACTCTTTCGGATACCTGGGGTAGAGCGAGTTCGGGGTGGGTTTCGTCAATAATGTATTCCCCCCAATATACCTCTGCCATGCGTGCATCTAGGCTACAAGCATAGGCTACGTTAGCTACATTGGAACGCTGATGACAGCGCAAAGCAAGAGCTGCCAAGGTAGATATGGGGATCACTTTGCAGTCGATACCGAAGGCCAAACCTTGGGCCACCCCTGCGGCAATGCGAATACCCGTAAACGACCCTGGGCCGCGGCCGTAGGCAATTGCATCAAGACTAGACATTTTCACATCAGCCTCTAACAATAATTCTTTCACCATAGGTAACAACCGCTGAGTATGCTGCCGCTCTGCAAGCTCTTCTTTACCTATTAAAAGGCCTGTATCGCTCCATAGTGCAACGCTACAAGATGTACCAGAAGTGTCTAGAGCCAATATTTGAGTCATCGGGGAGGTTACTTGCCAAGCGCTGTAAAAACAGCCTCTTTAATATCATTCACACTACCGACACCAGCAATGTAATGATAGGCAGGGGCTGCGGGGCCTTCAGACACAACTAGGCTGTTGTAGAAGTCTACTAATGGTGCAGTTTGGGTATGGTATATATTTAAGCGCTGGCGCACGGTATCTTCTTGGTCATCAGCACGCTGCACTAGGTCTTCACCCGTTATGTCATCTTTACCCGATTGCTTGGGCGCATTAAACATTAGATGGTATGTGCGGCCAGATCCAGGGTGCATACGTCGACCACTCATTCGTTTAATAATTTCCTCGTCAGCAACGTCAATTTCAATCACTGCATCAATTGAGACACTCGCGTCTTTTAAGGCTTGAGCTTGAGGAATGGTGCGAGGAAAACCGTCAAACAAAAAACCCCCTTTACAATCGTCCTCAGTAATCCGCTCCTTAACTAAGTTGATAATTAACTCATCAGAGACTAAGCCACCTTCGTCCATTATTTTTTTAGCACTTTTGCCTAATTCTGTACCCGCTTTAACGGCTGCACGAAGCATATCACCTGTAGAAATTTGTGGGATACCATACTTTTCTGTGAGGTATTGTGCTTGCGTACCTTTACCTGCGCCTGGCGCACCTAAAAGGATTAACTTCATGATTTAACTCCAAAAAATTTAAATACGGTGGCCATTATTTCATAGCTCAGTCAACCCACGCTCGACTAAAATAAGGTGCCTTAGCAAACAGACAAACACAGACAAAATTGCAGCCTTGCCTACTTGCTAAGAAACCCTTTGCTGGAATACACATTTAACTTGGCCGCGTAGTTTAACTAAAACTCTGCTCCAGTGCCACGGCCCTAAAGTGAAAGTGGCTTATAGCCGTTATAGGAGGCCTGTCAACATGCTATAACCCGTGAGCCTTAGCTTCATCCCAGCCTGCATCCATGCGTTCTAAGCTGACATTTTCTAATTGCTCTCCAGCATCTAATAACTTTGCTTCCAAGAAACGAAACCGTCTCTCAAACTTAGCGTTAGCAGCGCGCATAACTTGTTCTGGGTCTTGTTTTAGATGCCTTGCCATATTCACACAGGCAAACATTAAATCACCAAGTTCTTCTAGGGTATGGTCTTTATCACCACTGGCAAAAGCCTGCTGAACTTCTTCAAGCTCTTCTGCCATGCTCGCGAGCACAGGGGTTATATCAGGCCAATCAAAACCTACATTAGCCGCGCGCTTCTGCAACTTTGCACTACGTTGCATAGCCGGTAATGCATTAGGCACATCATCCAATACAGAATACTGCTGCTTTGCATCACGCTCACCCTGTTTAATGCTTTCCCATCGTTCCAGTACTTGCTCTGCGTCCATGCCCAAAGAGCCTTGCTGCGCATCATTGGCTTGAGGGCCAAAAACATGGGGATGGCGGCGAATGAGTTTATCCGCCATAGTTTGAGCAACATCTGCAAATTCAAAACTACCCTCTTCACGGGCTAGCTGGCAGTAAAATACGACCTGAAATAACAAATCTCCCAGCTCATCTCGCAACTGAACCCGATCATCAGATTCTATTGCGTCTGCTACTTCATAGGCTTCTTCTAACGTATGAGGCAAGATGCTACGAAAGTCTTGCTTTAGGTCCCACGGACAGCCACCATCGGGGTCGCGCAATTGAGCCATAATATCTAACAAGTTTTGCATGGCATCACTGGTGTTGCCTATATGTTTAACCATTTTTTTGTCGCCTTACATCTAACACATTAGGAAGTTGGCTTATTTTATCTAAGATCCGACCAAGTAAATCTAATCGAGGAATATCAATTGTCATAGAAATAGTAGCAGAGTGCGTCTTCTTATCGACATTGGTACTGATATTGCCCAAGTTAACGCTTTCATTACCCAAAACCATAATCACTTCACTTAACAACCCAGATCGATCCACGGCTTCAATAAAGATGTCTACGGGGTAAGTATGCTCACTAGTGCCAGACCAGTTAACTTCAATAATACGCTGTCGATCACGTTCTGCCATATTCATGATATTAAGGCAGTCTTGTTGATGCACCGACACACCGCGAGTGAGGGTGATGAAGCCGGTAATAGGATCACCAGGCACAGGCTTACAACAGTTAGCCATAGTCGTAAGCAGGTTTCCTACTCCAGCAATTTGGACATCATTGCCAGTTATAGAAGTGGCCTTGGATTTGCCATTTAACAAGCTCAGGTCTAGCTGTTTTTTAGACTTAAGATTTGGCTCTACTTGCTGCTGTGCAGCGTTAATAACCTGCGTTAAACGAAGGTCACCAGCACCTAGCGCAGCATACATGTCATCCACATGTTTAAAGTTTATGGCGGTGGCTATTTGATTGTAATCTACCCCTGAAATAGCCATACGCCGCAGTTCACGCTCAACCAGTTGACGCCCAGCTGTCGCGTTTTTGTCTTTATCTAACTGCTTAAAATAATGACCTATTTTCGCCCGTGTGCGCCCAGCATTGACATAGCCTAAGTTTGGATTCATCCAATCTCGACTAGGTGCACCCCCTTTGGACGTCATTATAGAGACTTGATCTCCAGTTTGAAGACCATAGGTAAGAGGGACTATACGGCCATGTATTTTTGCCCCACGACAGGTATTACCTACTTCTGTATGCACCCGGTAAGCAAAATCGATGGGAGTGGCACCGTTAGGTAGGTCTACTACGTGCCCATCGGGGGTGAATACATAAATGCGATCCTGTGCAACATCACCTTTAACTTGGTTAACAAACTCGGCGCCATCGCCCACTTCATCATGCCACTCCAACACCTGACGCAGCCATGCGAGTTTGTCATCGTATGAGTTACCCGCGCTGTTAACATCAGTGCCTTTATAAAGCCAATGGGCGCAGACACCCAATTCGGCTTCGTCGTGCATAGCAAAGGTGCGAATCTGAATTTCCACCACCTTTCCCTCTGGGCCAATGACTGCCGTATGCAAGGAGCGATAGCCATTTTCTTTAGGCGTAGCAATATAATCATCGAATTCTTGGGGGATATTGCGCCACAAGCCATGAACAATGCCCAGGGCGGTATAACAATCTGTCAATTCTGGCACCAGGATACGCACGGCACGCACGTCATACACTTGAGAAAACTCAATACTCTTACGCTGCATTTTGCGCCAAATACTGTAAATATGTTTGGCTCTGCCCATCACATCAGGTTGGATACCTGCACCCATGAGCTGCTCTGTTAGGTCAGCTAACACACGCTCAATATAGTCTTGCCTATCCATCCGGCGCTCATCTAAGAACGACGCAATTTCTTTGTAAGCGTTGGGCTGAAGGTAACGAAAGGAGAGGTCTTCTAGTTCCCATTTAACAGCACCAATACCTAGACGGTGGGCCAAGGGTGCATAAACATCAAACACCTCACGGGAGACTAAATAACGCTTTTTACGGTCAACATTTTTTACTGCTCGAATAGCGCAGGTACGCTCTGCCAATTTAATGAGCGCAACTCGCACATCATCTACTAGTGAAACCAGCATCTTACGAACATTGGTTAACTGACCATCTGATTGACCCAAAATACTATCTCGAGTTGGGCTTTGTAAGTTGCCTATCACGGCCATTTGCAGCACGCCGTCAATCAGCTGAGCAACGATGGGACCAAACGTTTCTTTCACATATTTAAGAGTGAGTTTGTCCTCACGCACTGCACGGTACAATACGGCTGCCACCAAGGTTTCTTCATTAACTTTTAAAGTAGTGAGAATTTCAGCCATTTCGAGGCCTGTCCGAAAACAGTCTACTTCTGCAGTGGCCCAAACGTCTTCACTTTTACTGGCGTGATCACGTACTTCTTGGGCCAGTTCACAGGCCTTTTGTAGGCGGCTGGTATCTGGCAACTCTACTTCATTTTGCAATCCCGCCATCCAGGCCTGGATATCAACATTGCCGTCCGCATGGGTGGGGTGTAAAGCGCGTACCTGTACCATGGTTAAATCTCGTTTAAATGGTATGCCAACATGGCACGCCGGTTATCTTAGTGTATGTTTGGTTGCCTTGGGATTATTTAGGAACAAGCAAAGCCATCACTTCTAAGTGGGGTGTATGGGGAAACATATCAATGCAACCTACTTTAGCAACGGTAAGCCCCAAGGCCTGAAATTCTTTTAAATCTCGCGCCATAGACGCAGGGTTGCAAGACACATAAACCACTCGCTCCAATGACTGACCTTTAAGTAATTGGGCAATCCCTTTAGCCCCTGCACGAGGAGGATCTAAAAGCGCCTTATTAAAGGATTTTCTTTGCCACAGTTTGCGGGCACTTGCATCAAATAAATCTGCATGTTCAAAATCGACTAGAGCCAAGCCATTTCGCCGGGCGTTTTTACGGCCTTGCTTTACCATGGCGTAGTCACCTTCTAAGGCTAATACTGTAACATGTTGATCAGCCATGCTCGCAATCGGAAGGGCAAAGTTACCTACACCACTGAACAAATCTAATACTTGATCGCCAGCCTGAGGTTGCAGCCATTCTAAAGCTTGAGCAACCATGCCTTGGTTAACCTTAGCGTTCACCTGTACAAAATCTTGCACTGAAAAATCTAGCTCTACAGGCTTGTCTATTCCTGCCACTAACACACTATAACTGAGCTCTTGGGCACTGCCGCTTAACCACAGATCGTCATAATCAGTTTGCTGACACACGATACTGAGCGCATGCTGGGCACCAAAACTAGCTAACAGCTGATGATCTTCTGGGGTTGGGGAGGCAGACATTTTTAAACTGATGCAGACCCCCTCATTAACTTGCAGTAACTCCACATGGGTTACCCATTGTGTGTGTTCCATTGCTACTAATATGTCATGCAGGGGTACCAACAAGTTAGACAAAGCGGGTTCCAACACTGGGCATTGGCTAATAGGCACAATGTGTTTATGGCCGCTTTGGCGAAAGCCCAGCAATAAGGTTTTGCTATCAGCAAAATAACGGGTCGCCAGCTGTGCTCGGCGGCGGTAGCCCACGTTTTCACCCCTAATGGGGGGCACCCATTGTTGAGGTTCAATAGCTGCCAAACGACGAAGTTGCTCACCAATAGCGACTTGCTTAAAGCTAACCTGAGCCGCTGATTCTAAGTGCTGCAACTGGCAACCACCACAGGAATGATATACCGGACAGAAAGGTTCAACGCGATGTTCACTGGCTTGTTGGATCTCCAGCACCCGGGCTTCAGCGTGGGTTTTGCGATCACTGAGCACTTCTGCCTTAACAGTTTCACCCTGTAACCCGCCTTCAACGAAAATTGTCTTGCCTTGCCATCGACCCACACCACGGCCATCGTGGCTTAGGCTCTCAAGATCTAGGTTGATATGCTTGCCAACAGGCAAGGTCACAACTTCGACATCTACGAGGGCTTGAGAGCGTTTTTGTTTAGCTGAAGCCGAAGGGTTTTTAAGTTTGAGTTTGCGCTGTAAGGGCGATAAACGGGCCATGATTAAACAAATACTCCAGTGGATAGGTAGCGATCACCACGATCACAAATAATACAGACAATAACGGCATTTTCTACCTGCTTAGACAAACGCAGGGCAGCAGCTACAGAACCGCCAGAAGAGACTCCAGCAAAGATACCTTCTTCAGTAGCTAAGGCTTTCATTGTTGCTTCTGCTTCGGCCTGGTCCATGTCAATAATGGCATCTACTTTTGCTGCATCAAAAATACTTGGCAGATAAGCTTCTGGCCAGCGGCGGATACCAGGGATGGAGGAATCTGGCGTAGGCTGTAACCCATGGATTTGTACCTCTGGGTTTTGTTCCTTTAAATAGGCTGACAATCCCATAATAGTACCGGTAGTCCCCATGGAACTTACCATATGAGTAATTTTTCCTTGGGTTTGCTGCCAAATCTCAGGGCCTGTTGTACGATAATGGGCCAATGGGTTATCACTATTGGCAAATTGATCCAGTACCTTACCTTCACCCCTAGCCTCCATAGCTGCCGCTAAATCCCGAGCACTCTCCATGCCTTGGGCTGCTGTCACTGTAATCAGCTCGGCACCATAAGCAGCCATAGAGGCCTTACGTTCTGAACTCATATTGTCGGGCATGATTAATTTTAGCTTATAGCCTTTGATGGCAGCTACCATAGCTAAAGCAATCCCTGTGTTGCCACTAGTAGCCTCAATAAGCACATCACCTGGCTGGATATCACCACGCATTTCTGCTTCAGCGATCATACTTAAAGCAGGACGATCTTTTACTGAGCCAGCTGGGTTGTTACCCTCTAGCTTGGCGAGAATAATATTACTGGTATTGCCCGGCAAACGTTGTAGGCGAACCAAGGGGGTCTTGCCTACATAGTCTTCTATTGTGGGGAACTTGTGCATACTAACCTCGAGTTAACATCCCTAGCTTAGCACTACAAAGGCTAAGGCTTGGTCTAATTCATCAGCAATACTAATATGAGCTGTTTGGCTACCCAAATCAGCTTGCCGTTGCGCAGCTGCACCACTAAAAATAAGCAGAGGCGCACCCATTTCATCATGTTCTATATGCATGTGTTGCCAGGAAATACCGCGCCCAATGCCGGTTCCTAGGGCTTTGGCAGCAGCTTCTTTGGCGGCAAACCGTTTGGCTAAAAAAGCAGCAGGTTGACTGGCGACATCAAACTGAGTCAGTTCAAACTCAGTAAGTATTCGTTGTGCAAATTTTCGCCCCGTGCGCTTTAACGCCGCTTCAATACGAGCCGTTGCTACTATATCGGTGCCAATGCCCTTAACCATGCGCAGTTTCGCTCTTCCTAGCTAAACGCGGCTAGGGCGGTGGGGTTCACGGGCCGCTAACATTAATGCTTTCATATTCTTTACCGCCTGAGGGAGGCCCACAAATAACGCATCTGCCATTAAAGAGTGGCCTATATTAAGCTCATTGATTTCAGGGATAGCAGCGATGGCTTCTACGTTTTGTAAGTTAAGGCCATGGCCTGCGTTAACAACAAGCCCGATACTGGCAGCATACGCAGCACATTCTGCTATACGCACAAGTTCGGCATGCTGCTGGGCATAAGTTGTGGCGTCTGCATAAGCCCCTGTGTGTAACTCTATAAGCTGCGCTCCTGTGCGCTTGCTTGCGTCTATTTGCTGTTTGTCTGCATCTACAAACAAAGAAATTTGGGTGCCTACGGCTTGCATACGCTGACACGCTGATTTAATTTTGGCTTCTTGAGAAACCACGTCTAGGCCTCCCTCCGTGGTGAGTTCTTGGCGCTTTTCTGGCACTAAACACACATAAGCTGGCGCAATTTCCACAGCCATATCAACCATTGTATCGGTGACTGCAATCTCAAAATTCATCCGCGTTTGCAACACTTGCGCCATCACACGCACATCACGTTCCTGAATGTGGCGCGCATCTTCACGCAAGTGCACTGTAATACCGTCTGCACCAGCTTGCTCTGCGTCTAATGCAGCTTTTACTGGGTCGGGATAACGCGTACCCCTTGCTTGGCGCAAGGTGGCAACGTGGTCTACATTCACACCTAGTAGAATTCTATTTGGATCCACCATGTCTTACTTTCTCCTAGTTGTCGCTCGTCTTTATTTCCACTAACTATAATGAGTTACTTTTTAACAATAGTGTGAAATAGGTTACGGCTTTGAATTGGTTTGCCATCCAATAACTGGTCTAAATTAGCTCGCGCCATGTACTTAGCCACCCTAAGGCATTGCCTGTCTGCGTAATGACCTGCAGCTAATTGTAGCAGCACCTCGCCACTAATCGAAGGGGGAGCATCTCGCTCATCATAAGGAATCTGGGTTAAACAAACTCCCTGCAGAGGGTGTAGCTGATAACTTGCGCCAGCCACCACCTGCTGGCCTGATATATAGTCTTTATCTAACACCACATGATACCCCAGTTCGTCCATTAGATGGACTTCAAACGGCCGCAAACATTGCTCGATTACGGGATTATCCATCAACTCATTGAGCAAGGCTTGATAGTAGGCAAATAAGTTCGGGTGGGGGTCATCGTTAGCGAGCAGATTGAGCAATAGTTCATTAACATAAAGGCCACTGTACAAGCTATTACCCACTATGGCTAACGGTGCACCTGCACCATCAAATTGCACACTTGTACGTAATTCACCCCGCCCAGTGAAACTCACCATAAGCGGCGTAAAGGGCTGCACTAAAGCGCGTTTAGCGGGCTGCTTGCCCTGGGCTTTTCGTGCCCCGTGAACAATGACCGACACACGGCCTTGATTTAACGTGAACAAATCGGCAATCACGCTGGTCTCCCGCCATGGGCGACTGTGCAATACGTAAGCCGGCTGCTGCTCATTCACCTTAATTAATCGAGGCCGTCGTAGCCTAGGCTTTGCAAAGCACGCTCGTCATCAGACCAACCACTTTTCACCTTCACCCAAAGTTTAAGCATAACTTTACACCCAAACATGCGTTCCATATCAACCCGCGCATCACGCCCAATCTGTTTAATTCGGTCACCTTTGTCGCCAATAAGAATACGTTTTTGGCCTTTGCGCTCTACTAAAATTAAAGCACCTATATGCAATACAGGGCCATCTTGAGCAAACTCTTCTATTTCTACCGTCATTTGATAAGGCAGCTCATCGCCAAGTTGGCGCATAATTTTTTCACGAATCAACTCCGCAGTAATAAAGCGCGCACTGCGGTCGGTCACTTGATCTTCAGGGAAAAAATGGCGCCCATTTGGAAGTTGATCAAGCACACATTGCTCTAGTTGCTCTACCGATGCACCGGTATGCGCTGCAATGGGCACTAGCACAGCGTTTGGCAAACGTTGCTGGACTTCCTGTAAATACGGCAACAAAGATTGCTTATCATCCAGTATGTCAATTTTATTTATTGCTAAAATAACAGGGCAGTTAGCTGCTTTAACTTTTTCATAAACGTGCTCATCAGCTTCATTCCACCGCGTACGATCGACCATAAAAATAACCAAGTCTACATGCTTTAAAGCACTAGTTGCGGCTTTGTTCATGTAGCGGTTAATCGCCTTGTCGGCTTGGTCTATATGCAAGCCAGGCGTATCCACATAAACAACCTGCACATCACCTTCGGTTTTAATACCCAGAATTTGATGGCGTGTAGTTTGTGGCTTACGAGAAGTAATACTAATTTTTTGGCCCAAAATACGGTTGAGTAAAGTTGACTTGCCCACATTAGGGCGGCCTACAATAGCGACGTAGCCACACTTTGTGCTGCTGTCATTTTGGGCTGCTAACCAAGTGTCTAGATCTGTCATGATATATTTTCTACTATAAAGATTCTTGACCAAGCTGCTGCAGTGCTAGCGTGGCCGATTTCTGTTCTGCGATGCGGCGGCTGGAGGCTTCCGCTTTAGTGGGCTTATCTAGTAGGCTACTGTGGCATTCTATAATAAACATTTGCTCATGATCCTGCCCTTTAACATCAATCAATTGGTATATGGGCAAGTCAGATTTCTTAGCCTGCAAGTATTCCTGCAAGCGTGTTTTAGGGTCTTTTTGGGTGTCTGACAAACTCAAATTTGCTAGCCGAGAGGTAAACCAAGCTAAAATACGGGCTTGGCAGACAGCCATTCCCGCATCTTTGTAAATCGCACCAATAAGGGCCTCAGTGGCGTCAGCCAAAATCGATTCGCGTCGTTGACCACCACTCTTTAATTCACCAGCACCTAGCTTCAGACAAGGGCCAATGTGCATTTCTTTTGCCACTTGAGCGAGGGTCACACCTTTTACTAAGCCAGCACGTAAACGACTTAGCTGGCCTTCGCGAGCTTTAGGGAATTTATCAAACAAGGCATCTGCAATAACAAAGTTAACAATAGAATCTCCTAAAAACTCTAATCGCTCATTGTTGTGGTGACCACACGAACGGTGCGTTAGCGCCAACTCCAACAGTGTTGCGTCGACAAAGGAATAACCCATTGCAGAACACAAGGTGTTAAGTTTTTGCTGGTAGGCGGTCGCGGCAGGGGCTTTCATACTAGTCTATGCTACCTGCCGTACTGAAATTGGGCAAACTAAAGAAGTTATCCCAATGTAACCACACCGCAACGGCTTTACCAGTAATATTTTCTTCTGGCACAAAACCCCAATAACGGCTGTCATTACTGCCGTCCCTGTTGTCTCCCATCATGAAGTATTTACCTGGAGGAACAGTGACCGCACCATTTTTTCCAGGGTTTTTGTTTCGCCATATCAGGTGCTCAGCATCCCCTAGCTGCTCTTTATAGATTTCTGTCGTTGGGGACTCGTCAGCAATAAAAGTCTGAGTCATCTGTTTACCATTAATGTATATAATCTTGTCGCGTAACTCTAAGGTATCGCCAGGTACCGCTACCACTCGTTTAATATACTTAACCGCTGTATCTTTTGGATACTTGAACACCATAACATCGCCTACTTTTGGCTCATTGTAGCCAAACACTTTAGTCCCCAGTACTGGCAAACGTATACCATATTCAAACTTATTCACCACAATAAAGTCGCCTACAGTAAGGGTAGGCAGCATAGAACCTGAAGGAATCTGGTATGGCTCCATAAAAAAAGAACGCAGTATCAGCACAAAGGCCAACACAGGAAAAAATGAACGGCTGTATTCTGCAAACAGTGGTTCACGCATTACTTTTTGTTGGTCTGCTTGAGGTAGGTTGCCCCCTGCACTAGCCGTTGCTAGCGCTAAAGCTTTGATGCGTGCAGGTTTCCATAACCACACGTCTAAGGCATAACCAACACCAAAAAGCCCCACCAGCACGGTGAGCAGTAATTCAAAATCAAAATCCATCATCGTCCATATATCCTTTAGGTCTAGTTACTGTCAGCTTAGCTATCTAGCTTAAGTACCGCTAAGAAGGCATCCTGCGGGATTTCTACACTACCTACCTGTTTCATGCGTTTTTTACCTTCTTTTTGTTTAGACAAGAGTTTTTTCTTACGGCTAATATCACCACCATAGCATTTCGCTGTTACGTTTTTACGCAGCGCTTTAACCGTCGTGCGAGACACAATATTGCCCCCAATAGCGGCCTGAATTGCAACATCAAACATTTGCCGAGGAATTAGCTCTTTCATTTTTTCACACAAAGCCCTGCCTCGTGACTGGGCGTTATCTCGGTGCATAATGACGGCTAAAGCATCCACTCGCTCCCCATTAATGAGAATGTCTAAACGGACTAGCTTGGCTTCTTCGAACCGGACAAAATTATATTCTAATGACGCATAACCTCGGCTTACAGACTTAAGACGGTCAAAAAAATCTAGCACTACCTCACTCATTGGCATGTCATAGGTCAACGCAACCTGCGTGGCGGTAAACTGCATATTCTTTTGTACCCCACGCTTTTGAACACACAAGGTAATGACATTACCTAAGTGTTCTTGTGGTACCAAAATATTAGCTTCGACAATGGGTTCACGCATTTCTGCCACACCACCCATATCAGGCAGCTTTGAGGGATTATCTACGAAGATCACCTTGCCGTTGTTGAGTTCCAATTCGTAAATTACAGTAGGCGCTGTGGTTAATAAATCGAGATTATATTCACGTTCTAACCGCTCTTGAATAATCTCCATGTGCAACATGCCCAAGAACCCACATCGAAATCCAAAACCTAAGGCATCAGAGCTTTCTGGCTCATAAAATAATGAGGCATCATTAAGACTCAGCTTAGCTAAGGCTTCACGGAAATCTTCATAGTCATCAGAGCTAGTAGGGAACAAACCCGCATATACCTGGGGCTGAACTTTCTTAAAGCCTGGCAGGCTATCAACATCAGAAGTTTTAAGATGAGTCAACGTATCGCCAACGGGTGCGCCATGAATATCTTTAATACCTGCAACTACATAACCCACTTCACCCGCACTTAAGATGCCAGTTTGCTTACGTTTAGGCGTAAAAATACCAATATCTTCGACACCGTACTGGATGCCAGTAGACTTCACTATAATTTTGTCTTTTTTACGCAACACACCATTTTTAATGCGCACCAAAGACACAATGCCAAGGTAGTTGTCGAACCAAGAGTCAATGATTAGCGCTTGCAGTGGCTTATCTTCGTCACCAACAGGCGGTGGAATTAATTCAATTAATTGCTCCAGTACTGCTTCCATACCTAGACCACTTTTAGCCGAGGCTTCAACTGCGTCAGTGGCATCGATACCAATCACTTCTTCAATTTCTTGCTTTACCTTATCTGGATCGGCTTGAGGCAGGTCCATTTTATTTAACACAGGCACTACTTCCAAACCCAGTTCTAGGGCCGTATAGCAATTAGCCACGGATTGCGCCTCTACGCCTTGAGCCGCATCCACAACCAGCAGAGCACCTTCACAGGCCTCTAAAGAGCGAGAAACCTCGTAGGAAAAATCAACGTGCCCTGGGGTATCTATAAGGTTAAGTTGATAGGTTTTGCCGTCTTTGCTAGGAAAATCCAAAGTTACACTTTGAGCTTTAATGGTGATGCCACGTTCGCGCTCAATGTCCATGGAATCCAGCACCTGCTGCTCCATTTCACGATCCGACAAACCGCCACACATTTGGATAAAGCGATCAGCAATAGTGGATTTGCCATGATCGATATGGGCGATAATGGAAAAGTTGCGGATCAGGGAGTTGATGGCCATGCGATGACTTCCGAGTTACCCCTACCAATAAACCAGGAGTAGGGAGCATAAAAGAGCGGAATTATATCCTAGTTGAACCCAAAAAACCGCAGCAAGTCGACCTGCTGCGGTTTTGTTAATGTCATTTAAGGCTATTTTTACTGGCTAAGGCGAGTGATGTCTCTTTTTAAGAGGATTTTTCCTTTATTCTGTTCATTTTTTGGTCATTTTCTTACGCATTAATTGGTATTGCTCAACCTGTTCTGGAGTGAGTAGTTCCGTTATTTGCATTTCAACATTGGCATTTTTGAGCAACTCATCGCCCTCTTCTGCAGATTTATCTTGGCCAGTAATAATTTTTTTAATGGCACTTTCCTGCGCTTCTGTCAGGTCAAGTACCTTAGTCATGTGTCGAATCATTGTGGCGCTTTCGTTATCACTTTTGAGGCCATAACCTTCTTGGTCAGCGCTATGACTAGCATCGTGATGACAACCTTGGCTGTCTATTTTATTGTCACCTTTAAACTCTTTTTTACTATCAGCGATGGCCAATCCTATGCCTATTAAACCAACTAACCCTAGAGTTGGTAGGATCATTAAGCTGCGCTTGATGTATACTTTAATGGTCTTGCTCCTAAGGTAGATTCCTCCCCAAAGGGATCCAACTATTATAGGCATTCAAGTGAAAGGGTGGGTGTAGACATTGCAAAGGAGTGCAAAGATAACGCTAGTTTTGTGAGAAGATTACCCATGTCGTCTTATTTTAGTCCACTTGGGCCAAGTTGCCTTTTTCTTGCAACCAAGATTTACGATCACCTGAGCGCTTTTTTGCCAACAGCATGTCCATCACTTCCATGGTACCGTCTCCCGGCTCAAGACTAAGTTGAACAAGCCTCCGGCTGTCTGGCTTCATGGTAGTTTCTCTTAGCTGGGAAGGATTCATTTCACCCAACCCCTTAAAACGCTGCACATTAACCTTGCCACGTTTTTTCTCAACAGCAATATGGTCTAACACGCTTTGCTTTTCGTTTTCATCAAGGGCATAAAATACTTCTTTGCCAATATCGATGCGATACAAAGGTGGCATAGCTACATATACATGGCCCGCAGCAACTAATGGTTTAAAGTGGCGTACAAACAAAGCACATAACAACGTGGCAATGTGTAAGCCATCTGAGTCAGCATCCGCCAAGATACAAATCTTACCGTAACGTAACCCTTCTAAATTATCGGCACCCGGGTCTACACCCATTGCCACAGCAATATGGTGCACTTCTTGAGACGCTAATATTTGCCCTGAATCAACCTCCCATGTATTAAGTATCTTGCCGCGCAAGGGCAAGATAGCTTGAAATTCCCTTTCACGTGCTTGCTTGGCAGAGCCTCCAGCAGAATCACCTTCCACCAAAAACAGCTCACCCCGGCTAACATCTGTGCCACTGCAGTCTGCCAGCTTACCCGGCAAAGCTGGCCCTTGGGTGATTTTTTTACGAATCACTTTTTTCCCAGCCCTTAAACGTTTTTGAGCATGATTAATCACTAGCTCAGCTAACAGCTCACCTTCATCTGTATGCTTGTTGAGCCATAAGCTAAACGCATCTTTCACCTCACCAGAAACATAAGCCACAATTTGGCGGGACGAAAGCCGTTCTTTAGTTTGGCCGGAAAACTGCGGATCTTGCATTTTTACAGACAATACAAAACAGCAGCGGTCCCATATATCTTCTGGGCCAAGCTTCACGCCACGAGGAAGCAAAGCGCGAATTTCACAAAACTCCCTCAAGGCATCTAACAGACCACTACGCAAACCATTAACATGAGTCCCCCCTTGAGAGGTTGGAATAAGATTAACATAACCCTCTTGGGTTAAGTCTCCACCTTCAGGCAACCATTGCACTGCCCAGTCTACCCCCTCAATCTCACTTTTTCGGCTACCGACAAACGGCGTTTCTGGCAGGCAGCTATAGCCCTCGTTGGCACCTTGCAGATAATCGTCTAAACCCTCTTGGTAATACCATTCATGTTTTTCTTTGGTAACACTGGTTAGGTCTAAAAAGGTCACCTTTAGACCGCTACAAAGCACTGCCTTAGCTCGCAGTACATGTTTAAGCCGGGCCACAGAGAATTTAGCAGAATCAAAATACTGTGGATCAGGCAAAAACGTAACACTAGTGCCTGTATTACGCTGGCCCACGGTATCCACTACCTCTAGCTCGGTAACTTTATTACCATTGGCAAAAGCGATACGGTGCACTTCGCCATTGCGCCTAATCTTAACCTCTAAGGCTGAAGTGAGTGCGTTTACAACAGAGATCCCCACACCATGTAAACCACCAGAGAACTGGTAGTTTTTGTTAGAAAACTTACCACCTGCGTGTAGGCGTGTAAGAATAAGTTCTACACCGCTCACCCCTTCTTCAGCATGCATGTCCACAGGCATGCCACGACCATTGTCAATCACGGAAAGTGAGTGGTCACTATGAAGAATTACATCAATTTGATCGGCATGTCCGGCCAATGCTTCGTCCACCGAGTTATCAATGACCTCTTGGGCTAAGTGGTTTGGGCGGCTGGTATCTGTGTACATACCTGGGCGTTTTTTAACTGGGTCTAGGCCACTTAATACTTCAATAGAATCTGCTGTGTAGTTATCTTGTGCCATGGAGTTAATTCGCCAATAGAGTCATAGTAGGGTTAACGACAATCTAACACCTCGTCGCTGTTTTGCAATAGTAGCAGTAATTACTTAACTACCGAGACGTTTTGCGCGCGTATCCATAAATTTTTTTAGATCCGGGGCAATCGCTGTATTTTAGTATTTAGGTGGCCACCTTGCTCCAGCGTAAGCAACCTTAAGCCTGGGCCAAGGTCTTCTTCTACCTTAAATTTATCTTGCTTGCAGGTAAACTGAACGGCACTGGAGGGCGTAGCAAGAAAACGTATATTACCGACGACCCGGTCAAAATTCTGATGTACATGGCCACATAGTACAGCCTTCACTCGCGGTTTAGCGGCAACCAAGGCATTAAACTGCTGGGCATTACCTAGCATAATAGGGTCCTGCCACATCGAATCAACTGGCATGGAGTTGTGGTGCATAAACACACACACCGGCAGCTGTGAATCGTCTTCTAAAACCTGTTTAAGCTCTTCCATTTGAGCAGATGCAATACTACCTGCCCCATTACCATCTGCGTTTGCCGTGGTATTGAGCACCACTAAACGCCAATGCTCATAGTCTAAAACCCGCAGTTGCTGCACAGCCTGACCAGAAACGCCTTGCATAATGCCACAATTGTCATGATTCCCCGCTAACCAAATGCACGGGTAAGTTAGGCTACTGAGCTTTTGTTTTAGCCTCTGGTAAGCCACTTCACTGCCAAAATGACTAAGGTCTCCAGTAAGCATTAAAAGGTCGACCTTCGCATTATTATGCAGCCAAGACAAACACTGGTCTAAATGAGCATCTGCATCCACACCCTTGTAAAACGTTAATGCATCAGCTTGTAAGTGGCAGTCGGTAATCTGTGCAAGGCGTAAACTCATCAACAGCCCCACTTAACCTTAAGCCGAGGGGAGTGTAATTGTAACCACTGCGTCGCAATAATAGTGGCTGCATTGGTTAGCTTACCTTGCTCTAGCATTTGCCATAGAGTTTGGCGCCTAATCACCTGAACTTTAATGTCTTCACCTTCGGTCGGCAACCCATGAACCCCACTTAACATGCTGGCATTCACGGGAGCACAATAGATATCTAGGCTTTCATTACTTCCACCTGGAGTGACAAGGTATGTGCACACTAGCTCTAAGTCACTTTCTGCAATAATCGCTCCAGACTCCTCTTTACATTCTCGAACAGCCACTTGTGCAGAAGTTTCTGCTGTATCAATCATTCCAGCCACCATTTCAAGCTGCCATGGCCCTTCCTCATGGCCCATACCGCCAACACGGAACTGTTCAATCAATACCACTTCATCTGTGCTGGCGTCATACATCAGCACGGCCACTGCTGGCAACCGCACCACTAACTCTCGCTGCAACTCTTTACTCCAGCCACCGTTGAATAAACGATGCTGCAGCTTCAGTTTTTGCACTTGATAGAAACCTTGATATGCAGTTTCTTGATGAGCTATACGTACGTCTGCACGCTGAAATGTGGGCTTATACATGATTGCCAGAAAGTCCTATTCGTTATGTTTGAGGCGGCATTATTTTGCTACCCATAGTTTTGGCTAATTGCAGAGCATTTTCAACACAGTCACCTAACGCCACACCATCACGCCAATTACTGCGCAGATACAGGCCAGGAAACTGAGCTAGGGCTTCATCAACTAACGCCACTCTTGGCAAGTGCCCCAGCTGGTATTGGGGAATAGCCCTAGGCCATAAGCTTTCTTCATGCCACAAAGGCTGGCCCTCGATACCTAAGTAAGGTGACAGCTCTTGCAGTGCCAGATCTACTCTTTGTTGTGGTGTTAAAGTCATAGCCTGCTGCCCACGGCCACCACCAATAAAGACAGTAATAAGGTGCTGGTTAGCTGGGCAGCGTTCAGAAAAAATACTTGAGGGAAATAACACGCCTAGCGTTTGCTTATTCTCCTTAGTAGGTAACAAACAACCAAAACCATCAAGAGCATGTTTAATTTGGCTCTTTTCAAAGGCCATACTGATACTTGCCACAGCAGGATAGTCAATGTCTCGTAAACAGGCCTTTGCACGGGCAAATAGGCCTTCATCTAGCGGCTGTAGATCGTCTATTAATCTCGCCACCTGTGTTGCTGGTACCGCCAAGACGACCTGAGAGGCCTGCCAAATCTCATCACCAGACATTGCCTGATACCCAAACTCAGGACTATACGTTAGGCTATCTACTTGCGTGTTTAGCTTTACTGCTGACCCAAGTTGTTGCGCTAATACCTCTGGAAGCTGGTGTAACCCACGAGAAAAACTCATCATAGCACCATCTAAAGGATTGACCCCCTGCTGCTGTTCCAGCTTTTTCTGGCGAGACTTGGCTTTCATTTTTGCCACACCGCCCAGAATCATAGAGCCATATTCAGCTTCTAGTGCGTAAACTTTAGGCACAGCAGCCCGAACGGATAATGTCTCCGGGTCACCTGCAAACACGCCAGAAATAAACGGGTCAATCAACCAGTCCAGCATTTCATGACCAAGCCGACGTCTAACATGCTGTGCAATACTTTCTTCCTGAGTCGCTTTGCCAATAAACGGCTCCATAGCCACCCTCATTTTTCCACTTATACTCAGCACCGGGCTAGTCAGTGCGTCAATAATACCCATAGGTAAGGCTAAAACCCTGCCTTGTTTGCCAATAAACCGTTTATGGGCAGCTTGGTCTGCCAAGACTATGTGTGGGTTTAATCCAGCCTGTTCTATGAGCTGGGCCATGGCTGGGCGATTATTGATAAAGGAATTGGGGCCCCGTTCCCACTGACACCCATATTTTTGTACCGTTTGTAAGTTACCACCTACTTGGTTACCAGCCTCCAGCACCGTGACCGAAAAACCTTGTTGTTGCAAAAACCAAGCACTGGCTAAACCAGAAATACCTGCCCCAATAACAAGTACATGATCATTCTGTTCTGGCTGCTTAGGCGGTTGTGGCACCGGCCCCGCACTTTGACCAGTGGGCCATGTTGTATCAGTATCATGCATAGTTTGAACCACCTTATGTCAGTACTACAAGATTAGCAGCTTTGGCCTAAATAGGCTTTGATATGAGTGTCTGTTTGTTGTAAAAAATCTTGGCTTGGCCCTTGCCAATGCACTCTACCATCAGCAATAAACACGACAGTTTCGGCAAGGTCCAAGGCGTCTCTAGGCTCGTGGGTAACTAATAATACGGTGAGCTGGTGTTGCTGACTAAGGCTTTTAACCAACGCTGCCATTTCTTGCCTTAATGCTGGATCTAAAGCACTAAAAGGCTCATCTAATAGCAACAAGGGCTTACGCCGAACAAGTGCTCGACCCAGAGCAACTCTTTGCCTTTGGCCACCTGAGAGCTCCTTAGGTAAACGAGAACCCAGCCCTTTTAACCCCACTTGCTCCAGAGCAGTGTCCACCTGAGCTATTTCATCCACTGTCAATTTAAGACTTGTGCGTATTCCTAAAGCTAGGTTATTAAACGCCGACATGTGGGCAAATAAATTATGCTCTTGAAATAAACTTGTCACCGGCCTTTGGGATGGAGCAAGCAAGTCTACCCGCTCATCACCGAGCAATATTTGCGCAGTGTCGTTTTGCGGCGCAATGAAACCAGCCAGCAAGTTAAGTAAAGTTGATTTGCCAGATCCACTGGCCCCCATAATAGCCACCACCTGACCCAATTGAATCTGCAGGTCATAACAAAAATTCTGCTCACCTAAACGACAATTCACTTGCTTAAAGTTAATCATCTGAGCCTCCCAATAAACGTTCTAAAATCACAAAAATTACTAAACATAACCCCAACAAAACCACTGCAGTAACCCCTGCAGCATCACTTTGGTAACTCCCCAACCGCTGATACATTAGCAGAGGTAAAGTTTGAATATCTGGACTACCAAATAAAGCTACAACCCCCAAATCACCAGCGGACATGGCCGCCACTAAAGCTAAAGCCAAGCCAACAGGTTTGCGTAATATGGGCCACTCTACGTGCCGCAATCGATGCCAACCCTGCACACCCAAACTACTGCATAAGCGATCATAATCTGTGCCAATTTTTAAGTAGGCTACAGATAATACACGCAACATATAAGGCAAGCCCATCAAGGCATTTACCAGTACGACAATATAAAGGTTAATGGCAAACACATTAACGTGGGGGCTTAGGCCAATAAATAAACCTGTTGCTAATACCAACGGTGGCACCACTAAAATAACAGAACCCATCCATTCCACAGCTAAAGCAGCAGAAGCATAACGCTTGCGCCAATGACGCTGGGCAAGCAACAACCCTGACGCCATTAAAAGGCTCAATAACGCAGAACTCAGGGCTACCCATAAGCTATTGCCAAAGGCATTCCATAAACGCAGATCAAGCAATACGTCGGCCCAAGCTGGATTAATCCCTGCAATTACAACAGCCAATAGAGGCAATAATACCAACAACGTAGCTAAAAACAGCACCACTGAATCACTCACAATACCTAACATTGGTTTGAGGTCTGGGCGCATATTTTTAGCTGACGTCTCTAAGCTGACAAACATATCGATAGGCTTTCCTAGGCGCAAGCCAGCCCACAAAATAAAGCCACAAAAACCCATCTGTAACAGGCTTAAATACACCGCTTTAGCAATATCAAAATCAAACCTTATGGCTTGAAATATGGCAACTTCAATAGTGGTGGCCTTTGGTCCACCCCCCAGAGTCATCACAATAGCAAAACTAGTAAAGCACAAGGCAAAAACCAGCGCAGCCAGTTGCGGTAACACCCCCTTGATGTGTGGCCATTCGATGTGTCGCCAAAGATCGACTGAAGTCATCCCTAGCTGGCTAGATAAGCGCCAAGTTTCGGCGTTAATTGCATCTAATCTCTGCAATAGAATACGGGTTGCCAGTGGCAGGTTAAAAAATACGTGCGCCAATAATATTCCTGTTAAACCGTAAACATAGCTTTGCGGCTGGCCTCCCAGACACAGCCAGAATTGATTAAAATAACCGTACTTACCATGCAACAAAATAATACCAAACACGGCGATAATACTAGGCACGACTAGCGCCACGCTAAAACACCGTAATAATAGCCATCGGCCCACAAAAGACTGCCTCCGCGCTAAAGCACGGGCTACAAGCACAGCAGCAGATAAACTAATAACAGTTGATAAACACGCCTGCCACCAAGAAAACCAAACAACACGCCAGGTGTAGGCATCTGTCATGTAGGTTAACCACTGGGCTTGGCCTAAATAAGAAGAAAAAGCACCCATGGCAAGCAGTAATGGCAACAACACCAAACCAAAACTAAGGCTACTAAACCACAACCAATGCCTAGATGATGCTACTTTTATCACTCGCCTAATGCCTGTTCTAAAGTGTTTTCTATAGCTAACAAATGGCGCTTAAGGGCCCCCTTTTGCTGATCAACTAGGGCAGCACCAGCCGTTCCCATGGTATGCCTTAGCGACTGGTCCGTTAATAACTGGGTAATGTCTTCTAGCAAACATGCATTAGTGGTAACACGCAGGCCTTGAACTTTCTCTAATTGGTCACATACTTGAGTAAAATTGAAGCAATGGGGTCCCATAAGTACAGGCTTTCCTAAAGCGGCAGCCTCTAGCGGATTATGCCCGCCTGTGTTGGCAAGACTTCCACCAACAAAAACAACGTCTGCACGGCGGTAAAAATGCATCAACAACCCCATGCTATCAACTAAGAGTATACGGCGTGGGTGATGCTTATACTCATTAGTAATCGCACTTGGCTGGTTTTCAGCATGGGTTTGGCTATACCTTAACCAAGGTAATCCAGATTGCTGGCACAAGTCAGCCACCTCATCGAACCGCTGGGGATGTCTAGGCACCAGCACCAAGGTGCCTTTAACTTGCTGGGGCAGCTGGCCCCAGGCCTGCAATAAAGCAACTTCCTCGCCTACGCGAGTGCTACCACAGACCCAACACAAACCTTCAGGCACTACTGAGTTAGTTATGTCTAACTCTCTATCAGGGATTACTAGATCGTACTTTAAGCTACCCAACACTGACACCCTGGAAGCCTGCTCACCTAGGCTTACAAAACGTTGGGCCGTTATTTTATCCTGCACTAATATTCGCGTCAGCTTTTTAAGCATGGGCGCTACTAACCAAGAAAAACGCGCATATGCCTTTGCAGAACGAGCAGACAAACGCCCATTGACTAAAATAGTAGGTACTTTTTGTCGGGCACAAGTAGCGATCAAATTGGGCCATAGTTCAGTTTCAACTAACAACACGGCCCGGGGTTTAATGCGTCGCAGCATAAGCCAGTTGGACACTCCCAGATCTACTGGTAGGTAAGCCCAGCTTACACGGTTATTTCCAGCAAATAGTTGCTGGCACCGTAATTGCCCAGTCACACTGGTAGTGGTCACAAGAACAGGGAGTTTTAAATCGCTAACAATGGCTTTTATTAGCGGAGCAATAGCATTGAGCTCACCTACACTGGCAGCATGGACTAAGACCGGTTGATGTTGTTTTTGTGGCAGCCAGCCGTAACGCTGCCAAAAACCACGACGGAATTCAGCACGGCGCCAAATGAACAGTAGGTGAAATATAATGCCTATAGGTAAGGCTAAATAGCATAAACAGGTATAAACGAAGAGTGCCACGGGTACAAAATAACCTTTTGTTTGTTAAACTAATGTTAACTCTTATTTTTAGTGACGCCGACAACAATGAAGATCGTCAACCTGATATCCGGTAAAGACTTAGGTGGGCCTAAGCAGACTTTTTTACATTACAGTGACAATTTACGCCAATTAGGCCATCAAGTCACTTCTGTCATTCGCCCCAAGGCACAATTAGAGCCGTTATTAAAGCAACGCAAGCTTGATTACGTGCTGCTTGATTACCCCCGCACGCGTTTACCCCTGTTAAAAAACATAGCAGTTAAACGCCTTAAGCAACTATTTCTTCAGCAAGATGCAGATCTTGTCATTGTTCATAAACCCATTGATGCTGAGCTTGCCCGAGCAGCCCTACCCAAACATTGCCAACTGATTCTAGTTCTTCATAGCTACACTGCTGCAGGAATAGATGCTGCGGACCTATTGATTTGTGTCTCTCCTGTGCTCGCTGAGTTTGCTCAACAGCAAGGCTATACTGGCGCGTTAGAAGTGATCCCCAATTTAGTTGAATTGAACCCTATAGAACCCACAAGTAGACCCCCTCAGCTAATCCCAGTCATCGCCACAATGGGCATTCTCCGCCGAACTAAAGGCCAGGACATACTATTACAAGCCGCAGCTATTTTGAGTGGCCGTAATATTAAATTTAGATTAGTCATTGCTGGCAAGGGCCGTTGGCATAAAAAAGTAAATAAATGGATTAAACAATTAGATTTGAGCTCCATTACTGAGCGTTTAGATTGGGTAAGCAACCAAAATCGAGACGAGTTTATTGATGCTGCAGATATTTTTTGCCTGCCATCTCGGGGAGAAACGTTTGGCATGGTGGTGATTGAAGCCATGGCTAGAAAACGTCTTGTGGTTGCCACCCGCTGTGGAGGACCCCAAGGTATTATTGAACATCTACACAATGGGCTATTGTGCGATATCAACGCTGAAAGTTTAGCCGACACCCTAGCCCAAGCTATAGCGTTAAGGGCTGAGGATTACCAGGGCATGTGTGAGGCTGCTTATGTTACCTCTAGAGACCAATACAGCCCTACTAGTGTTCGCCAAAAAATTGCCACGGTGTTGTGCCAACACATAGAACCTAATGTAGTTTAATTGTTAAAATAGCACTAATAGCCACACTATTGCGCATTGTATCAACGCTAATAGAACAGCTGAAGAAGCTACATCTTTAGCTACGCCAGACCAGTGGTGGTGCTCGTCCCCGTGACGATCTATAGCGGCTTCAATTGCGGTGTTGATTAACTCAGTAATAAGCACAACAAACAAACTCATCACCAATAAGGCACTTTCTATACGAGTCTCTGGCAACCAAAAGGCTAAAGGCAACATAACAAGTAAAGCCAGGATCTCTTGCTGAAAAGCTGTTTCATTTTGCCAGGTAAATTTAAGACCTCGCCAAGAATAGCCAAATGCTTTAACCAAGCGTGTTACGCTGTAAATTTTACCATTCACACTTAAGCACCTTTAACTGATTGAAATTGCAGTTGATGCAGATGGGCGTAAAGCCCCTGCTGATCGATAAGCTTTTGGTGACTCCCTTGCTCCACTAGCTGGCCTTGGTCCATCACTAAAATAATGTCTGCCTGCTCAATAGTTGACAAGCGGTGGGCAATCACCAAAGTGGTTCGACCCACCATAACCTCGTCTAATGCGGCTTGTATATGGCGTTCTGATTCTGTATCTAAAGCCGATGTGGCTTCATCCAGCACCAATAAAGGTGCATCCTTTAATAGTGCTCTGGCAATCGCAATACGCTGCCGTTGTCCTCCAGACAAAAGCACACCAGATTCGCCCACCATAGTGTCCAACCCTAGACTCATACGATCAGTAAATTCCGTGACTCGGGCAGCCTTAGCAGCTGCTATAATAAACGCTTCACTGGCATCATGCATGGCCCCATAGGCAATGTTTTGGGCAATGGTGCCATTAAACAGCACCACTTGCTGATTGACCAAGGCTACCTGACGACGCAAATCGACCCGAGTCAGGTCTTGAATGTCGTCTTTATCTAGTAAAATACGCCCTGTTTTCGGTTCGTAAAACCGTAACAGCAAATTCACTAAGGTAGACTTGCCACTGCCAGAGCGCCCCACTAATGCCACTACCTGACCTGGTTGAATGACAAGATTGATGTTAGTCAATAACGGCTGGTCATCATAACTGAAGTCTACATTTTCAAAGGTGATCAGGCCTTTTGTTCGTCCCATGGATTGAGTCCCTTGATCAGTTTCTGGGGCTTCATCTAGTAAGGCAAAAATGCTCTGAGATGCGGCAATGCCTTGCTGTAAAATACTGTTAATTTCTGTCATCGAACGCAGTGGCTTAGTGAGCATACCTGAGGCCGTAACAAAGGCGATAAATTGCCCTGCACTCATGGTGTTAATGATACTCGGGTGCAATGCAAGATAAATTAAACTGGCCATAGCCACTGCCACAATCATTTGCACTAGCGGCGTAGAAATAGATTCTGCCAAAGCCAACTTCATGGCCTGCTGCCTATTATTATTACTGGCAGCCGAAAAGCCTTTTCGCTCCTGATCTTGTGCGCCAAATACTCGCACCACTTCATAACCTTTAATTGCTTCACTGGCGCTGGCAGTAACCTGCCCCATGCTGTCCTGCAAATTAGTACTAATATTTCTAAAACGCTTAGAGGCCTTATTTACCACCCAGCCAATAAATGGTCCCACAGTTAAAAACACTAAAGAGAGCTGCCAGTTTAAGTACACGATGTAAGACAATAGACCAACAATAGTGAGTCCTTCACGGACAAATATCTTAAGTGCATCAGTTGCTGCGCCAGTGACTTGTTCTACGTTAAATGTGAGCTTTGATAACAGGGTTGCCGACGCATTACGGTGGTAAAATCGGGCAGGAAGTACTAATAGTCGATCAAAGATGGCCAAGCGTAACTGATGAATTACCCTTCTTGCCACGTAGGTAATCCCGTAGTTACCCAAAAAAAAGCCTATGCCACGCACCATAAATATTGCCAAAACTGCAGCAGGTATCAAAATTCGAGCCTCACTATCACCGCTTTCAACGCTGTCTACCATATATTCCATTAGGCTGGCAAAAGCTGGCTGGGTTAAGGCAAAAAGAACAAAACCAACAATACTCACAGAAAAGACTATTCCGTGCTGCAGCACGTAGCCCAATAGACGCCTATAGGCACTCCAAGCACCTATAGTTGGTTGAGCGCTGTTAGCCGTAACTGGACTTACTGGCTTACTCATTTATTGTCCTTACATCAGATAGAGCGTTAGTTTCTCTAGCTGGTATCGCTAGCTCAGTGTAAACTAAGGCCCTGTTATCAATTGAATCAGCACTGTAACTGGCTCATTCATCCCTTAATCTCGTTTAAATTCTCTATGCCATCCTACAAACCTTCGCTCACCAAGTTCTACGCATTTAAATACTGGCCCATTTGGTTTGCCTTAGGCTGCCTTCGCCTAATCATTACCCTGCCTTGGAACTGGCGCATGGCAATGGGCAGAGCTATTGGATGGTTATTATATCAGTTATCTAGCCGCAGAAGATCGATTGCCCAAACCAATATTGCTCTGTGTTTTAGTCATTTAACAGCATCAGAACGGCAGTATATGCTGCGTCAAACGTTTGCAGATAATGGTGTTGGCATTATTGAGACCGCGATGGCGTGGTGGAGTTCCCGTGACACCCTAAGTCGTCGGGTATCCATTGAAGGTGGGAAATTAATTGAACACGCACAAAAACAAGGCCGCGGCGTACTATTGGTGGGTGCCCACTATACTAGCCTTGATCTAGGTGGCATTTTATTAGCCCCTAGTTACCCATACTATGCCACTTATCAGCGCCATGGTAATGCTTTAATGGACAGCATTATTCGCCGTGGAAGGTTAAATCATTTACCAGGTATGGTGGAGCGAGAAGACATACGCCAGGTTATGAGGCTTCTTAAGCAAGGGAAAATTGTGTGGCTAGCACCAGATCAAGATGTTGGCCTAGACCGCTCTGTTTTTGCACCTTTTTTTGGCATAGATGCGGCCACTACACCGATTGTTAGCCGCTTAGCTTTGGCTACAGGCGCTAAAGTACTGCAGTTTAGCCATCACCGAACACACCAAGATCAACGTTATTTACTCACCGTATCTGACAGTTTGGCCAGCATCCCAAGTGGCGATCTTGTAGCCGATGCGACAAAATTAAACGCCGCTATTGAAGCAAAAATACGCCTAAAACCTAGCCAATACTTGTGGCTACATCGGCGCTTTAAAACCCGCCCAAACAATGGCCCCACTATCTACTAATAACCCATCATAGTTGCCCATACCGCCTTTACTTTTTGGCGTTGGTCAGCCAACTCATCAGAAGCAACCTCGCCTGCTTGGTTCTGCAGCGTAAGTCGATGCTCAACAGCCCTCATGGCCTGATAAGCCTCACGTAAATCATTGGCCTGACATTGTGTCAAAATCTCCTGCTTTTCAAAGGCATCTAAAATACGAATGTTGTCAGTATAGGTGAGTAAGCTGCTAAATTTATGGGCGTAAGCAAGCACCCCGTACTGAACCATAAATTCCATATCAACAATGCCCCCCTCATCATGCTTAAGGTGGAACTGCGCTCTCAGCCCATCTGCATCTGGTTTACTAGCTAACTGTTGGCGCATTTTTTCTCGCATAGTAATCACTTCTTGTTTTAATGGTTCTTGCTGCCTTACTTGGCACAATATTTCTTTGCGGACTGCAATAAAGTCTTTAGATAGTTTGTGGCTACCTGCAATAGGCCTAGCCCTTACAAGAGCCTGATGCTCCCATGTCCAGGCCTCATGCAACTGGTATTGCGTAAATGCAGCCAAGGTAGAAACCAATAACCCTTTAGCACCATCAGGCCTCAGCCGCATATCGACTTCAAACAACCGGCCAGCAGCAGTGACCGTGTTTAAGTAACTGATCATTCGCTGCCCAAGGCGGGTAAAAAAGACACTATTAGCCACCGGCTTGAGCCCGTCTGTTTCAGTCTGGGAGGGCATATCATAAATAAATACCAGATCTAAGTCTGAACCGTAGCTCAGCTCCCAACCACCTACCTTTCCATATCCCACAACAATAAAGTCATCACTAATACCGAGTTCATTTTGTGGATTTCCGTGGCGCTCACTCAGTTCACGCCATGCCAAATGCTTAACCTGCCCCACCACTGCCTCAGCTACATAGGTGAGCTGATCACTAACTTTCATTAGCGGCAAACGCCCCGTCACTTCTTGAGCTGCAATGCGTAGCAAATGAGCATGTTTAAAGTGCCTAAGCGCCTCCATTAGTTGTTCGGTATCATCTTCTGGCAAGCGCAAAAGACTTTGCTCCAACTCTTGCTTTAACGCCATCGCATCCGGCACATTAAACAAGCTATTAACGTCTAACAATTCGTCAAGTAAGGACGGCTGGCGAGCCAAGAAGTCAGCAAACCAGGAGCTAGCAGCACATAGTTGAATCAATAACGTTAAGGCGGCTGGATTTTCCAGCAATAACACCAAATACACAGAGCGCCTTAGAACAGCTTCAACAAGCACAAGCACTCGGGACAAGGTGAGTGCAGGGTCCGACTGTTGCGCTGCTGTTTGTAAAATCTGAGGCATTAATTGAGTTAAGCGTTCTTGCGCTACAGGCTGCATTGTTTGTGCAGCACGACTTTGGTGGAGCGCCCATAGCTGTTGCAAAATATAGCTAGAATCAGCAAAACCAGCTTGGCTTAATATCCCCTGCCACTCAGGCAAAAGAGTAAGTTGATCAGTGTGTCGGGCACTATGAGAAATTTCAGCCCACAACTGACTTAATGGATGTGCGAGTCCTTGGGGCTCGTTAGCTTCCTTTAAAGCGACCACTAGTTCAAACTGTTGATGGATAAAGCCCCTAGCGATATTAATTTGTTTTTGCAATTTGGGCCAACAAGAAAACGTTAGCGCCAAAGCTAGCCTTGCTTGCTCAGCCTCTTCGGTGGGTAGGTCTTGGGTTTGTTTATCATGCACTGCCTGTAGTGCGTGTTCCACATCGCGTAAGAACCAATAAAAATTACGCAATTTTTCCACATCAGCTATCGCTAAGCCTGCCGTCTGCGGTAGTAGTTTTAATACTGCCATTAAGCTACTCGTTTGTAACCGGCTGTCTCGCCCACCCCTGATCAACTGAAACGCTTGAGCAATAAACTCTACTTCGCGTATACCACCAGTGCCAAGCTTTACGTTTTGCTGTAATCCTCGACGACGAACTTCACTAGCAATCATTTGCTTAAGGCTGCGCAGGGATTCAATGGCGCTATAGTCTAAGTACCTTCGGTACACAAAGGGACGTAACAATTCCAAAAGTTGTGCACCGTGGGTTTGGTTCCCAGCAACCACACGAGCCTTAATAAACGCATACCTTTCCCATTCACGCCCTTGTTGTTGATAATATATTTCCATGGCATCAAAACTTAAACACAGGGCACCACTTGTACCATAAGGCCTTAGGCGCATATCTACGCGAAACACAAACCCGTCAGCAGTGACCATATTAATGGCTTGAATGAGCCGCTGCCCCAAACGAATAAAAAACTGTTGGTTATCTATACACCGCCTACCACCTTGAGTTTCTCCACTGGCAGGAAAACTAAATATCAGGTCTATGTCGGACGATAAATTTAGCTCCCTGCCACCAAGTTTACCCATGCCTAATACCACTAGTTCCTGCGGTTTGCCATCCCCGTCAATAGGCTGTCCCCATTGGTTTTCGCTGTCCTTATGTAGCCACTTTAAAGCCTCGCCTACGCATGCGTCTGCCAGATTAGAGAGCTCTTCAACCAACTCCTGACTAGTCCCTAAACCACACCGATTGCGCCAAATCAAGCGTACTTGATGCGCTTTTCTAAATCGCCTTAAGCACTGATGCAACTGTTTTTCATTGGTGACTTTAGCCATAGTTTCAGACAACAAAGCCTGCAACTGATTTTTTGAAAGAGCTGCCACAAGAAAACCATGGTCAAGCAAATGTGGGTTAAGCAAAAAAACGTGTGCCGAAAAGGGGCTCGCAATAATCACATCAATAAGCTGTAGCTGCTGGGCAGGGGATGCCCATTGATCGGCGCTGGTAAGCTGCATAAGTGCGTCGAATCGCTGCTGAAATTCATTTCTCAGTGCGTCTGGAAGTGCATCAATTACGTGCAAATTTTCTGGCGCAACAACAATCGCCATAAACATTACTCCCAAGGTTATAGTGCAGGGCCAGAAAACAGATGGCTGATGGCTGATGGTAGCCTAGCGTGGTTAAACTGTCATTAAGGTTAGTGTTCCACTTTAGACCCTAACGGAAAAATTCACATATAATCAAGTGATACATTGTTTTTGTAACATTAACTTGCATCAAGGTTTAGGGGGCATGTCTGGCAACCCTAATAGTAGCCTATAGTTTGCCCTGCATTAGACGCCTAAATAATACAATTAAAGCGTCCCAAAAGCTGATGTGGGTTTTTTCTAAATAAGTCGCCCCTGTGTGATTGACAGAAGCGCTTCAGCGCGGCTTAATAGTACCTTTCCCACAGCATAGCCATAGGTAACTAAAGTGATCGAAACCAATCAGCAATATGTGAACTGGTTCCGTCATTCTGCGCCCTACATTAACGCTCACCGCGGTCGCACTTTTGTCATTTATTTACCCGGTGAAGCCTTAGCCCACGCTAACTTTGCCCATACCATTCACGACATTAATCTACTTAATAGCTTAGGCGTTAAGCTTGTGCTGGTGCACGGTAGCCGTCCTCAAATCCAGAAAGCCTGTGCCAAAGCCTCATTGGAGGGGCATTTTCATAACGGCTTACGCATTACCGATTTAGAACAGCTAGCGTTAGTTCAGGCCACTGTTGGCCGTCAAGCGATGCAACTAGAGGCCCACTTTTCTATGGGTATAGCAAATTCGCCCATGCAAGGTTCTCGAATTAGGACTAGCCGTGGTAACTTTATTACCGCACGACCTATTGGTGTTAAAAATGGGGTAGATTTTGCCTATACTGGCGAAGTAAGGCGCGTTGATTCAGAAGCTATTAGCACACAGCTCAATGAAGGTAATCTTGTACTGATTTCCTGTTTAGGGTATTCACCCACAGGAGAAACCTTTAACCTTGCTGCAGTGCAGGTTGCAGGCCGCGTCGCCGCTAGCCTGCAAGCCGACAAACTGATCGTATTTGGAGCTGATAAAGGCATTAGCAACTCCCGTGGTGAACAGGTTGTTGAGCTACTCACTCGTGCCGGGCATCGCCTAGTCCACCAGCATCAAAGTAGTGGGGATAGTTGGACTGATTTATCCATGCATATTGATGTGCTATCCAAAGCCTGTGATGCTGGGGTTGCAAGAGGGCACTTGTTAAGTTACCAAGAGGATGGTGCTTTACTTAGTGAACTATTTAGCCGAGACGGGTCAGGCACAATGGTCATTAAAGAAAGCTACGAACAAGTTCGTAACGCCTGTATTGATGATGTAGGTGGTATTTTACAACTAATCCGGCCATTAGAAGATGACGGAGTGCTAGTGCGCCGTTCGCGCGAATTATTAGAATCTGAAATTCATTACTTTAGTGTAATCGAGCGAGACAGTGCTATTATTGGCTGTGCAGCACTTTATCCCTTTGACGATGCGCGCCAAGGAGAACTAGCCTGCATGGCCATTGACTCTAATTATCGCGGCGGAGACCGGGGCCAAGTGCTATTGCGCCATATAGAAAAGCAATCTAGCCATATGGGACTACAAACCCTATTTGTTCTTACAACGGCGTCGTCACATTGGTTTATAGAAAATGGTTTTGTTGCCGCCGACTTAGCCCAGCTGCCCACTAGTAGGCAGTCTTTATACAACTTCCAACGCAATTCAAAAGTCTTTAGTAAAGAATTGCTGTAACCTACTCAACACAATTTATTATAAGGCACCTATCCCATGCCCATTTATCGCTCTAAAACTTCAACAGCTGGCCGCAACATGGCAGGCGCACGTGCTTTATGGCGCGCAACAGGAATGACTGACTCCGATTTTCAAAAGCCTATTGTTGCTGTGTGCAACTCCTTCACCCAATTTGTTCCAGGGCACGTTCACCTTAAAGATATGGGTCAATTAGTGGCGCGCGAAATAGAAAAATCTGGCGGTGTTGCAAAAGAGTTTAATACCATTGCTGTGGACGATGGCATTGCCATGGGACATGACGGGATGCTGTATTCCCTGCCATCAAGAGACATCATAGCTGACTCCGTTGAATATATGGTAAATGCCCACTGTGCTGATGCCATGGTGTGCATTTCTAACTGTGACAAAATCACCCCAGGAATGTTCATGGCTGCCATGCGCCTCAATATTCCATGCGTTTTTGTTTCCGGTGGTCCTATGGAGGCGGGAAAAACTAAACTAGGTGATCGTAAACTAGACCTTGTTGATGCCATGGTTATTGCTGTTGACGATACGGCCAGTGATGAAACTGTCGCCGAATATGAGCGCTCTGCTTGCCCTACCTGTGGATCTTGTTCAGGTATGTTTACCGCCAACTCTATGAACTGTTTAACAGAGGCTCTAGGCTTATCCTTACCCGGAAATGGTAGCTTATTAGCCACCCACGCAGATCGCGAAGAACTGTTCTTAGAAGCGGGCCGAACGGTAGTGGAGTTATGTAAGCGTTATTATGAACATGATGATGAAAGCGCACTGCCACGAAACATTGCTAGTTTTAAGGCGTTTCAAAACGCAATGACCTTAGACATTGCTATGGGTGGTTCTACCAACACCATATTGCACTTGTTGGCTGCAGCCCAAGAAGGTGAAATTGACTTTGATATGTCCAATATTGATGAACTCTCTCGTAAAGTTCCGCAGTTATGCAAGGTGGCTCCTAGCACACCAAAGTATCACATGGAGGACGTCCATCGTGCGGGTGGTGTTTTTGCTATATTAGGTGAACTCAACCGTGCAGGTTTACTGCACGCAGAATTACCCACTGTGCATAGCTCAACCATGGCAGACGCCCTTGCTAAATGGGATATTACAGTCACTGAGGATGCAGCAGTTAAAAAATTCTACACAGCAGGCCCGGCAGGCATACCTACGCAAACTGCATTTAGCCAAGCCACACGCTGGCCAACTGTTGATGACGACCGTGTGGATGGATGTGTACGCAATTTGGCTAATGCCTACTCCACTGAAGGTGGCCTTGCTGTCCTTACGGGCAACCTAGCAGAAGACGGTTGTGTAGTTAAGACTGCTGGTGTCGATGAGAGCATCTGGTTGTTTGAAGGCCCAGCTTACATTTGTGAAAGCCAAGACCAAGCTGTAGCAGATATATTAGGCGATAAAGTGAAAGAAGGTGACGTCATTGTCATTCGTTATGAGGGACCCAAGGGTGGCCCAGGGATGCAGGAAATGTTGTACCCTACCAGCTACCTTAAAACTAAAGGTTTGGGCAAAGCCTGCGCTCTATTAACTGATGGACGTTTCTCAGGGGGCACCTCTGGCTTGTCCATTGGGCACGTTTCACCAGAAGCAGCTAGCGGCGGCACTATTGCTTTAGTTGAACAAGGTGACCGCATTCGGATCGATATCCCCAACCGCAGCATTGATGTGTTGCTTAGTGAAGATGAACTTGAGCAGCGTCGCCAAAGAATGAATGCTAAGGGTAAGCAAGGCTGGGTGCCTGCAGCTGATCGCCCGCGTAAGGTTAGCTCTGCTCTTAAGTTTTATGCTAAGACAGTAACCAGCGCAGATAAGGGCGCAATCCGAGACATTACTCTGCTGGATTAAACCCCAACCACGCCATTATTAAAGCGGTAATGGCGTGGTTAACTCCGCTCTAACACTAGATAGCTAAAATCAAACGGATTGGGCTCTTTTGCCAAAATGTCTTCACGAGCGATCTCATGCCACAGTTCAGCGTCTAGATCAGGAAAATAAGCATCTCCTTCAACGTGGCGATGCACTCGGGTAAGGTAAACACGATCTGCTAAATCTAATGATTCTGCATAAATTTGTGCCCCACCAATAATCATCACTTCCTCAGCAGCATTAATCAGATTAATACTCTCACCCAAGGCAACTGCTTGATCGAGGCTTGATACTAGCTTAATCCCTTCAGATGGGTAGTCTGCTTGGCGACTAATGACAATATTGTCTCGCCCAGGCAGGGGTTTACCAATAGATTCAAATGTCTTGCGGCCCATGATGACCGGTTTACCTAGAGTCATCGCTTTAAAATACTGCAAATCACCTGGTAAATACCAAGGTAGCTGGTTATTGCGACCAATAACATTGTTCTTTGAGGCAGCAACAATTAAGGCAATAGTCATACGGCAACCGCTCCTTTGATGTGAGGATGCGCCTGATAATTAAATAATTCAAAGTCATCAATCTTAAATTCGAAAATATCATTCACTTTAGGGTTAATGTGCATTTGTGGCAACGCCATGGTGTCTCGAGATAATTGTAAATCAACTTGTTCCAAATGGTTAGAATACAGATGCGCATCACCCAGTGTGTGAACAAAATCCCCAACCTCTAAGCCACAAACTTGAGCAACCATCATCGTCAATAACGCGTAGCTTGCAATATTAAACGGCACGCCTAGGAAAATATCGGCACTACGTTGGTATAACTGGCAGGATAACTTGCCATTGGCTACATAAAACTGAAACATCATGTGGCATGGAGGTAAAGCCATATGCTCTACATCACCAACATTCCAGGCACTCACAATTAAGCGGCGCGAGTCTGGATTACTTTTTATCTGCTCAACTAGCTGGCTAATTTGGTCTATATGGCCACCATCAGGTTTTGGCCATGAGCGCCACTGAGATCCATACACTGGACCCAAATCCCCTTGTTTATCAGCCCACTCGTCCCAAATACGAACACCATTATCTGTTAAATATTGAATATTTGTGGAGCCTTGCAAGAACCATAACAACTCATGAATAATAGATTTGAGGTGCAGTTTTTTAGTGGTTAGCGCGGGGAACCCCTGAGACAAATCAAAGCGCATTTGATAACCAAAAACACTCAAGGTGCCAGTACCAGTGCGGTCTTCCTTCAGGGCACCGGTATCGCGCACATGGCGCATTAGTTGGAGATACTGCTGCATATAAAAAGCCCATACAAAAATAAAAGACGTGTTATTTTAACCTTTAATCGAGGTCTTGCGTAGTAAAAAATAAGCTCCTAGAGCAATCATTGGTAGAGACAATAACTGCCCTTGAGTCATCCAATTAAAGGCTACATAGTTTAAATGGGCATCTGGCTGACGAGCAAACTCTACAACAAATCTTTGTAAGCCATAACCTACTAAAAACAATCCTGAAACACGTAAGGCGGCTCTAGGCTTGGCTGAGTAGAGCCAAAGCACTAAGAACAATAAAGCACCTTCTAGCGCCAATTGGTAGAGTTGCGAGGGATGCCTTGCTAATGCGTCTACATGGGGGAACACCATACCCCAAGGTAGGTCTGTGGGACGCCCCCAAAGTTCACCACCAATAAAGTTACCTAAGCGCCCTGCACCCAAACCAATGGGCACAATAGGAGCAACAAAATCCATCACTTGATAAAATTTAAACTGATATTTGCGTGCGAACCAAATAACACCACAAATGACCCCTAGTAAACCACCATGAAAAGACATCCCGCCTTCCCATACTCTCAGTAACATACTGGGCTGTAATAAAAAGGCTTCAAATTGATAGAATAAAATATAGCCTAACCGCCCACCCAGCACCACGCCAATGGCACCAAAGAAAATCAAATCACTCACTTGCTGTTTAGTAAATCCTGCTAATGCTGCACGGCGATTACCCAGCCATAATGCAGAGCCAAAGGCCAATAAGTACATTAGCCCATACCAGTGAATTGCTAGAGGGCCTAACTGGATCAGAACTGGATCAATATTGGGAAAAGTAAGCATAATTATCTTTAAAACCAAGCACTTATTAACATTCTCAAACCCATTAAGAGTAGCATCCACGCAAACAATCGCTTCAGTAACTGCGGTGATAGTTGATGTGCCAACATAGACCCATAGGCAGCGGCAACAAAGCTGGTAGACACAATGCCAAGTAATGCAGGCAAATAGATGTAGCCCAAACTGTGTGGCGGCAACATAGGGTTACCCCACCCCAATATAGCATTAGACCCTGCACCAGCTATGGCAATAGCAAAACCACAAGCACTTGCAGTAGCCACAGCCTTCTGTATGACCAACTGACGGTTAGATAACCATGTGACCAGCAAGTTACCACCACCAATACCGAATAGGACTGACACCCAACCAATAAATGCGCCAGTCACTCCTAAGCCTAGGGTACCAGGTAAGCGCAATGTGCCAGCACCAAGTTGCGAAAACATCATTCTTAAGCTTAAGAAGATGGCAAAAGCACCAAAACTGGCTTGTAGGTATATGGCGGGGATAGTGAGTGCAGTATTAACGCCAATAAAAGACCCACCAAGCATTCCAACAGCAATAGGCTTTACTAAGTACCATTCAATGGCCGCTTTTTTGTGGTGGGCACGAATGGCACTTAAAGACGTAAATATGATATTGGCTAGTGAGGTTGCAATAGCCATATAAAATACTACTTCTGGGTTTATACCTTGCAGATTAAAGGCTAATACCAACACTGGCACCACAATAATACCACCGCCAATGCCAAAGAGCCCTGCTAACATTCCAGCGATCGCGCCAAGGACCATATAAGCAACAAAAATCATGCGTTCACTTCTAGGTAAGAAAGAGGCTATTATCTACGCTCCGCTGCATAAGCGCAAAGTTTAGGATAGCCAATTTCTCATGTGCCTGATTGTTTTAGCCCACCGACTTAATACCGACTACCCACTAATCATGGCAGCCAATCGTGATGAGTTTCGCCATAGGCCTACTGAGAATATGCATTGGTGGCCTAATATCGACATATTAGCTGGAAAAGACCTGGAAGCAGGCGGTACCTGGCTAGCAGTGCATAAGAATGGCCGTTGGGCTGCAGTGACAAACATGCGCCAAACAACCAACGCTAAGGCTCCTGCCAATGATTTAGCCACATTTAAAACGCGAGGCAAATTAGCAGTTGATTTTCTAAGTCAAAATAAAACGGCAATAGAATTTGCTGCAGAGCTTCAAATAGAGCAGTTCGCAGGCTTTAATTTATTACTTTGGGATAACCACCAGCTGGTTTATTGCGCCAACCAAGAACACTGCCAACCACAAATACTGCCAGCAGGGCTATACGGCCTAAGTAATGGCTGCCTGAATAGCGATTGGCCAAAGGTGAACGATGTTAAAGACAGATTGCAGAAAACTTTGCACCAGCCTCCCCAACACCAGCTGCTACAACAAATGATGCAGCATACTAAGATTGCTGAAGACCAAAAACTTCCTAAAACAGGCATTCCCATAGACTGGGAAAGACGTCTATCCGCTTGCTTTATCGACGCCCCTGACTACAATTATGGCACCCGTACATGCATTAGTGTCTACCGCGACAAAAATGGCAAAATAGACCTTCTCGAAACCTGTTTTGATCACGCGACACCATTAGAGCAACACTTCAACTGGACCAATAAAACATTATGCATGCCAGCTTAATTTTCATTAACGGTCTTGCCCTCAGTGCTGGGCTAATTGTTGCTATTGGGGCCCAGAATGCTTATTTATTGAATCGCGCTTTGCGCAACCAGCATCAATACGCAGTAGCGCTTTTTTGCAGCATTACTGACGCCAGCCTAATTTGCCTCGGCATATTTGGTATGGGGTCTTTAGTTCAAGCCCAGCCAGATTTATGGTTATGGATCACATGGGGTGGGGCTTTATTTTTGTTGATTTATGGTGCTTTGGCATTTAAGTCGGCAGCTAGTGACCACTCAATGAAACTAGATTCCAGTCGTAGTGAATACTCACTTCTAAAAGCACTTTCTGTTGCTGCTAGTGTCAGTTTACTTAACCCTCACGCTTACTTAGATACTGTGGTGTTACTGGGTGGCATTAGTAGCCAGTATGTAGGCAGTGAAAAGCTATGGTTTGGCTTTGGCGCAGTGAGCGCCTCTTTTATTTGGTTTTTTGGCTTGGCTTGGGGGGCTAAATGGCTAATGCCTATATTTAGAAATCCTGCTGCATGGAGAGTACTTGATGGCCTCATCGGGCTTATTATGTGGAGCATTGCAGCAGGGTTAATTACCCACATATCGGCTATGTAGCCGTGTTAAACCAGCAGCCTTGAGGTTGTCTTGAATGATTTGTTGCACACCATCGGCCCCAGCTTGCTCCAAGGCATGTTGTAACATTTTTTCTGCTTGGCTCAAGGTAAAGTTACGAATAACCGACTTCACTTTTGGAAGGCTAGCTGCGTTCATCGACAAACTATCGTAACCCATACCCATAAGCAGCAGAGCGCCAGCGGGGTCTCCTGCTAATTCGCCACATAAGCTTACTGGGATATCAGCCACTTTAGCGGCATCTACCACATGTTGCAGCGCCATCAATACGGCAGGGTGCATTGCGTGGTACAAATCTGCTACCTGAGGATTATCTCGATCTACTGCTAATATATACTGAGTTAAATCATTACTGCCAACCGACATAAAGTCTACACGCTGCGCAATATGCTTAGCTTGATAAACGGCAGCAGGCACTTCCACCATCACACCAATGGGTGGACGCACCAGTTTGTACCCTTCTTCACACAGCTCTGCAAATGCTTGATCAATCCAACGAATAGATTCATCTATTTCACTAACGTGGGTGATCATGGGTAACATGATACGCAAGTTGTCCAATCCTTCGCTGGCTTTGAGCATGGCCCGAATTTGCACCAAAAATATTTCTGGATGATCTAACGTTACCCGAATACCGCGCCAACCCAAAAACGGGTTATCTTCTTTAATAGCGAAATAAGGCAGGTTTTTATCACCACCAATATCCAAGGTGCGCATCGTTACAGGAAGGGGCGCAAACCCATGTAATTGAGTACGATAACATTCAGTCTGTTCATCTTCCGATGGGAAGTGCTCTTTAATCATAAACGGCACTTCAGTACGGTATAGACCTACACCCTCAGCACCTTGGTCTAAGGAACGACTTACATCGAGCGGTAAGCTAGTATTAACTAACAAAGGCACTGTATGACCATCACGTGTTTGTGCAGGAACATTTCTTAAAATTTCTAGTTCTTTAGTAAACGAGTCTTCTTCAGCAATGGCTTGTTCGTATTGACGGCGCAAGTCTTGGCTTGGGTTAAGAAAGATTCTCCCCATGTAACCATCAATAACCACCTCTTGACCTTCCATACGCCGATAAGGAAAATCTACTGCACCCATAATGGTAGGAATGCCCATAGATCGAGCTAGAATAGCAGCATGAGAGTTATTCGAACCCAGCGTAGAGATAATTGCTTTGAGTTTATCAGCAGGCACTTCAGCCAACATCGCTGCCGTCACTTCTTCTGCTACCAATACAGTAGCGTCTTCAAACTTGCGCACTTCAGTATTAGTTTGTTGTAACTCTGCTAAAATTCGTCGCCCAAGGTCGCGGATATCAGACGCTCTTTCGCGTAGATACGGATCTTCCATGGCTTCAAATGCACGGATATGTTGCTGCACAACTCGTCTCAGGGAGCCTTGTGCCCACTGCCCTTGGCGTATATGTTGAATGACTTCCCCTGCAAGGGCGTTGTCATCTAACATGCGCATATATACTTCGAACAACTCTTGTTCTTGGTTTTTTAAATTGCGGGCCAAGGTGCGGCTAATAATCTTTATTTTACGCCTAACCGCTTCTAGCGCTGTTTGGAAGGCTTCAACTTCTGTTTCTGCATTACGACATTTTCGATCGGGAACTTTGTCTAAGTCTGCTGGTGGAGCAATCACTGCCACATGACCAATTGCCACACCCGCAGAGCCACTCACTCCCTCATAATGTAAGTCTAGGCTTTCGCCATCTGCCAACGTATCCTGCCGTAAACCGCCACCAGTAGCCTCTGCGTGAGCAATAAAACCTGCAAGTTGCGCCGACAAAGTGATCAGCATCGCCTCTTCTTCAGTATCGAACTGGCGTTCATCACGCTGCTGAACTACTAAGATGCCCAGCACCTTACGGTGATGAATTATAGGCACACCTAAAAAAGAGCTAAAGGCTTCTTCACCTGTCTCTTGTACATAATGAAAATTAGGGTGCTCGGCAGCCCGCTTAAGGTTAATGGTTTCTGACCTAAGACCCACCAAACCCACCAAACCCTTACCCGAAGGTAAACACGCGTGCCCAATGGATGCTTGGTTAAGCCCTTCGCTCGCCATGAGCACGTAATTGTCAGTTTGGGGGAAATGCAGGTAAATAGAGCACACGTCAGTGCGCATAGCCCTGCGAACTTGGTGTACCACCAAGTTTAAGGCCGATTGCAAATCCTCAGCAGCACTCACCGCTTGGATTATTTTACGCAAACTATGCAGCATTTAGTTCAGTTCCTAACTATAAATTATTGGCTCTGGGCATGGCTGGGAATAACTAATCCATGATGATAAACCAGCCGTGAATGACGTAGGCAAAGTTCTTTCATAGCACGACGATAAACCTCGCGCTTAAAAGACACCACTTGATCTACTGGGTACCAATAACTCACCCATTCCCAGGCATCAAATTCTGGGCTACTTGTGGTTGCTGTTTGCACTGCTGAATCTGGCGCCAGCATACGTAACAAAAACCATTTTTGTTTTTGACCAATACATAAAGGTTGCTGGCCCTGGCGAATCATCCGTTTAGGTAAACGATACCTTAACCAACCCCGAGTACAGGCAAGTACTTCTACATGTTCTGGCGACAGGCCAATTTCTTCTTTAAGTTCCCTAAATAAGGCTTCTTCTGGCGTTTCATGGGCATCAATGCCCCCTTGTGGGAATTGCCACGCATCCCAACCCAAACGTTTTGCCCATAGTACTTGTCCATGGGCATTTGCCAGAATAATACCTACATTGGGGCGAAAACCATCTTTATCGATCACGGCTTTGCACCATACAAAATATATTTGTCCCATTGTTCCACAAAATGGCAGCCAACAACAACCACAGATGAAAATGAGCTAAAATAATGTTTTACCACCCATTAATATAGGAATACCAATGCACCGAAGGCTCGCTTTGTTTGATTTAGACAATACATTATTAGCTGGTGACAGCGACCATGGGTGGGGTGAGTTCATGGTGGCACAAGGGCTTGTTAATAGGGACGAGTACGGCACAAAAAATGATGCTTTCTATCAAGACTATTTGGCTGGTAGTTTAGACATGGTGGCCTATGCAGAGTTTGCCCTTGCACCGCTAATGCAGCATGAGGCAACTGAACTTAGCACTATTCACAAGAAGTTTATGCAAACAACAGTTATCCCCATGATTGCACCTAAAACCCAAGCCTTATTAAAGCAGCACCGTGAGGCAGGTGATGTGCTGGTTATCATCACCGCTACCAACGACTTTATCACAGCACCCATCGCTGAACACCTCGGCATACCTCACCTAATTGCAACACCCACCGAGGTTATAAACGGGCGCTACACAGGGAAGTTAAGCGGTGCTCCTTGCTTTAAAGCAGGGAAAATTGACAAGCTTTATCATTGGATGGCACTCAACGGCTACAGCATTGAAGGAGCCTGTTTCTATAGTGATTCTCACAATGATTTACCATTATTAGCATTGGTAGATGAGCCCATTGCCGTAGACCCAGATGCAACACTTGAGGCCCACGCACAAAGCCATGGTTGGCCAGTAATAAGTTTGCGCTAAATAACGCCTACAGTAAGCATTGCGCCGTTGCACCAGGCCCACAAAAAAGTTAGGCCTCGTACCAAGTGCGAAGAATAACGGACTTTAAATAATCAGTCTCTGGAATAGCAGGGTGTACAGGGTGATCACCGCCTTGGCCTCCTTGTTCTAGCACTTGCCCCATACGACCATTCTTACGACAGGCCTCTTGCAGCAATTGAGTAAGGCGCGTTCGCTCTAAATGCATGGAACATGAAGCAGACACTAAGATGCCCTCTGGATTTAATAATCGCATCGCTAACTGATTAGTACGCTGGTATGCTAATTCCCCCGCTTTGATGTCTTTGCGACGAGCAATAAAGGCTGGTGGGTCAATGATGACTATGTCAAAACGTTCTCCGTCTTCATGCAACTGCTTCATCGCAGTAAAGGCATCTGCCTTTAGGCTATGTATTTTATCACTTACGTTATTCAACTGGGCTTGTTGATGCACCAAGTCTAGCGCTTGGGCCGAGGCATCCACACAAATAACTTCCTTAGCACCCGCTGCAGCAGCCTGCACACCCCAGCCACCAATGTAGCTAAACATGTCCAAAACCCGCTTGCCCTGTGATAATTTTTGTACCCTACGGCGGTTTAAGCGGTGGTCATAAAACCATCCCGTTTTTTGCCCATCCCATACAGGCGCCAAAAAGCTCACCCCATTTTCTTTTAGGGGTACAAGCTTTGGCACCTCTCCTTGAGCCACCCGCACGTAATCCTCTAGGCCTTCGATGGCACGCATTTTGCCATCATTTTTAAGCAAAATATTGAGGCCCGGCACCACTTCATTGATGGCTAGTAACAACTGTTCAAGCAAAAGCTCGATACCAGCATTGGACACCTGTACCACTATAACTTGGTCAAAACGGTCAATCACTAACCCAGGCAACCCATCACTATCGCCATACACCCAACGGTAGCAGTGGTCTTCAAACAACTGTTCTCTGCTCACTAAGGCAGACTTCAGCCTACTCGCCAAACGTTCACGATCAAGAGGTTCATCAGCTTTACGGCTCACTAAACGGCCACAAATAAGCTGCTTAGGATTAATAATAGCAGTACCTAAGGCTTTACCTTTGGCATCCAACACATTCACTTGCTCACCCGGTAGAAAGCTTTGCAGAGAAGATTTACTTACATCAACTTCATTACTGTAAATCCACAAGTGCCCCTGACGTAAACGGCGATCCGATTTTGGTTTTAAAATTAAATCTGACATTTATCCGTCACACAATTGGCTATAAGCTTCAGCGTCTAACAAATGCTCTAACTCTTCTGGGTTAGTTAACCGTATTTGTAATAGCCAAGCATCACCATAAGGGTCTGAGTTCACTAACTCTGGGTCATCATCTAACTGCTCATTAATGGCAATTACTTCGCCAGAAACAGGCGCAAATAGATCTGAGGCAGCTTTAACAGACTCGATTACACCAAATTCGTCCTCAGATGTAAGCTGTGTGCCGACATCTGGTAGCTCAACAAATACAACATCGCCTAATTGCTCTTGGGCAAAATCTGTCACCCCAATGGTGACAATACCGTCACCTTCATTGCGGATCCATTCATGGCTTGAAACGTAGCTTAAGCCTTGAGGTAAGTTGCTCATAATCGTGTCCTTATAGGGTATTTTTTATGGGTTGGGGCGCTTGTGATAATGGGGGTAAGTGCACACCTACTCCCATAGCTTGTTGCGCTAAATGCTGTTTTATAGGGCTTAGTCTTTGCACCCAGTTCATGCCGGTATTTCGCAATAAACTTAGCATGGGATGTTGATTACCAAATAATCTAGAAAAGCTCTCCATTAAGCTCATCATGCGAAGATTATCACCACGTCTTAGGGACTGATAATTTTCTAACACTTTTAGACTGGAAATGTCATGGCCTTGATGCTGGGCTTGTTTTAACGTTTCTACTAGAGCGGATACGTCAAGAAACCCCAAATTAACCCCTTGGCCAGCCAAGGGGTGTATGGTGTGGGCCGCGTCACCCACCAAAACTAACCCCTCCTGTACATAACGTTTGGCGTGGCGCTGCCTGAGCGGGATCACGTGGCGCTGATCAGTTTCAATCACAGCGCCTAACTGGCCCTCAAATGCTCGGCTTAGTGCGTGGCAGAAGTCATTTTCTGATAGTTGTTGCATCGCCTCTGCCTGTGCCTTTGGGCGTGACCAGACGATAGAACAATAATGATTGTCTGGGCTTTCTTCAGCAGCAGTAGACAAGGGCAAAAAAGCCAATATACCGTCCTCGGTAAACCTTTGCCATGCAGTGTTTTCATGCGCTTTAGTCACTTTAACACGGGTCACTAAAGCGTGATGAGGGTAATCCCACTCGCGGGTAGGTAGCCCTGCCAACTGCCTAATTTTAGAATTAGCGCCGTCAGCTCCTACTACTATGGATGCGCTAATTTGCTCACCACTAGCAAAGGTTAAACGCCTTGGCGATATTTCTTGTGAAGTCATATCGACAATTTGACTGTGTTCGAAAAGTTGGTATTGCTTGTGCGCTAGAGTTTGGTGCAAGGCTGACGTAATCGTGCGATTTTCAACAATATACCCTAAATAAGGCAAATGTTGCTCAGCGGCAGTAAAGTGAAGCCGACCGGTGCCACAGGCATCCCAAACATGCATAGCACTGTAGGCTTGGAAACGTGCCATATTTGCTAAAATAGGCCAAACATTCAGGTTTTTTAGCAAATTTTCAGAGGCCAAGCTTAACGCGGATACGCGCGCGTCTACCTGCCCTAGTGGCCAATTTTGTGATGGATTTAATTCTCCAGATTCAATTAAGGCCACCTTAAAACCAGCATCTATTAGACCACAAGCAAGGCTTGCACCCACCATTCCCGCGCCAACTATAGCTATGTCGAACTGGCTCATAGATTTTTCTCACAGCTGCTTTCTGAAGCAGAATTGTTTACCGGAGGCATCGCTAAAACCTCTGCCAAAGGCACATCTAAACCCATCGCTGCGCGGGTAAAAAGGGTCTTTACCATAGGCACCTGTTGCATGGTTAATAGGCCTAATTGCCTTAACACAGAGTAATGAAGCTTTTTACTAGAGAAAAGCTTCATTACCTTATCACTGGTACCAATGACACGCCCTTGGTCCCTTCGGCTAATGTCAACAAACTGGTTTAAATTGGTCAAGTCACCAATAGGGCTGCCTTGTTTACAGGCTTTTAGTACTGATTCAGCTAATGCAAAACTACCCCGCAGCGCTAGGTTAAATCCTTGGCCAGCAATGGGGTGTAACGTATGAGCTGCGTTACCTACAACGGCTAAGCCTTGTCTAGCCTGCTCAGCAGCAACACTTAGAGACAGTGGATAAACTTGGCGATCACCAATAGCCCGAAGCTTGCCCATGGGATAACCCACATTTTGTTGAATTTCTTCTAGTAACTGGTCATCATGCATTTGCTCTAATTCAGCTTGGCGGGCAATGGGTTGTGTCCACACTAGGGCAGCACGGTGTTTATCTTCGAAGCTGGGCAAGGGCAATAGCGCCAAGGGGCCCGATGAGGTAAATCGCTCACAAGCAAGGCCAAAATGGTGCTGGTCTAGCTCTACATTGGCCACTAAAGCCACTTGATCATAATTTTGAATTTGATCAAACATGCCCAACTGATGGCGCAAATGTGACCGTCCGCCGTCGGCCATAACAACTAACTGTGCAGTAAGAGTACCGCATTCCCCAAGGCGCTTATATTGCAGCTGACTATTTTGACGTGAGTTATTAATAGCCGTCACTTCTGCCTGATCAATGAGATGCACAAAGTCACTGCAACGTTGATTTATTTGCTCTAAGAAAACCTGCCCCATGGCCTGATTCTGCAACACATAACCTAGGGCCTCACGCTGCATCTCAGAGGCCTTCATATCGCTCTTCCAAGGCTGGCCTTGGTCACTCACTTGAATAGTGCTAATGGCTTGGGCATGGCCGCGTAAATGTTGCCATAAGTGGATACTATGCAATAAGTTGCGGCTACCAAGAGCAAGTGCTGTGGCACGCCCATCTAAAACACCTGCAGCTGTGGGTGTTGTAGCGCCAATAGGTGCCACATCAAGTAACGCAATAGATAACCCATAGGCCTTTGCCGTGCCAGCTAGCGCTAAACATAAACTCGCACCAACTAAACCACCTCCCACAATAACAATATCGTAGCTTTTGGAAACCTGAGTGCCGATAGGGCTTTCGTCTGATTTTTCAGCCATTAGCCCGCCATTAAGGTTTCAATATCTGCCACGGTCACAGGCAGGTATTCAGTAAGGTTGCGGTAACCATCTTTGGTCACCAAGATATTATCTTCAATACGAACGCCAATACCACGCCATTCAGGGGCAATGCTGACATCGTCTGGGTCTATATAAATACCAGGTTCTACTGTAGTTACCATGCCTTGGATAAGTGGGCGGGATTCTCCATTGAATTTATAGATACCCACATCGTGCACATCCATGCCAAGCCAATGGCCAATATTATGCATATAAAATTTGCGATAACTCTGGTCTGCAATATTTTTGTCTAGCTCACCTGTTAACAAGCCTATATCAATTAAGCCCTGAGTAATTACCTCTACTGCGGCATTTTGCATGTCGGCAAATACCGCTCCAGGCTTAATACAGGCTAAGGCCGCTGTATGGGCCGACAACACTAACTCATAAATAGTTTTTTGAGCTTCACTAAAGCGGCCGTTAACTGGGAAAGTACGGGTAATATCTGAAGCATAGTGATCCAGCTCACAACCTGCATCAATTAATACCAGATCACCATCCTGTAATACTTGATCATTGTTGGTGTAGTGCAAAATACAGGCATTGTCACCACCTGCTACAATAGAGCCATACGCCAAGCGCTGACTACCTTGCACCGAAAACTGGTGGTGCACTTCAGCAGCCAATTGAAATTCATTCATACCCACTTTGCACACACTCATGGCACGTTTATGGGCAACCACACTTATATTGCTAGCCAGCGCCATTTGATCTATCTCAGCGGCTGATTTTAACAGACGCATGGCATCTACAAGAGGATCAAGGTCCACAACCTGAGTGGGAGATATTTTTCCCTGACGTGCTAAGCCACGCAACTTAGATAAACTCTGCTGCACCAACTCAGCAGTATTTTCACGGCTAAAGCCGAAGACCACCTGGCTTGCGCCATCTAATAACTCTATGAGTTGCGCTTCGAGCGTTTCGCTGGTGTAGGCGTTGTCGATCATCAATGTATGTGGTGCAGCATCCACACCTAGACGGCGACCATGCCAAATTTCTTGTAACTTGTCTTTACTACGACAAAAAATGTTACTGGAGTAGCCTTCTGGCCCATTAACTAGCACCAAGGTGGTATGCGGCTCCACCATACCCGATAGGTAATAAAAACTACTGTCTTGACGGTAATCATGCTCTACATCACCGTTCCTAATATATACCTGAGCACACTGAATGATCACAACCGCTCCTCGAGGTAGCTGTTGCATTAGGTCCTTACGTCGGTTGCTATACTCTATAGTGGCTAGCTTAGTCATGGCATTTTGCTCTTAATGTACTTGCTTAGGTACTTTTTTTTGGGCACTGTTGGAGGGTAAATTAAATTCTGCAAATACCATCATTGCGGCCAAACGCACATACTCAACCAGTTCTATATAACTGGTTTCTGCGCTGTCTCCTTCTAGCTCTTCGTCATCCGCATCAAAGGACACTTGGGCAATATTAGCAAGGTCTTCCATTGAGTCGGTGATTTCACTGGAAAGTGTTTGCTTGCTGCGATCAAAACCTAAGCCAAACCCACTTAAAAAACCACTACACCACGCGCCTAAGGACTCTGTTCTGCCTGTTAGCTCGGCATCGTCTTCTGGAAGCAGTAATTGAAACCCAAAATCAGCTGCCGTTAATTGCCCTAGCACCAAATCATAAAGCGTCACCAATTCAGCTTTGTCATCATCATCTTCTAACTCTTGCACATCTAAATGGGCCACAACCATGGCCAGCCAAGCCTCAGCATCAGCTCGAACACCCGCTGCCAGCTGCCCTGTAAGCAATCCGTGTAATTCAGATGGAGTACCAAAAGCTCCCAACTCAACAAACATGTCTGCAAAGTCATCAAATACGTAGTTTAGTTGTGGCGTGGTTTCAGTCATCAGTTTGGCTCTAGCTTCAAATTATCAGTTTATTATACCTGAGCTGAAGGCATTCTCTAGAGCTTTTATGGGGTGTCACTAGACAGTAGCGTAATTTACTATAAAATCTAAGCATAGATTATCTTTTAAGTGGCCCATCAATGTCGACCATCAATGCCTTGGTACATCACATCGACCAGTTGTTAACTCAACACCGCGCCTTACAGCACGATTATGCAATGCTTCAAAGCAGTGTGGCGCAGCTAGAAGAACAATTATTACAGCGCCAGGCTGCCAACGCCTTACCACAAGAAGGCTTTTTAAAACCTGCAGAAGCTCACAACCAAAACCTAGAAGATGACTTAAATCATTTAATCAGCTTATTTGACCAAGCAACGGAAGCTCACCATGACTGACACAACAGCAGTACAAGTTTCCATTTTAGCTCAAAGTTATACCCTCACTTGCCCTGCTGGCAAAGAAGCTAACTTGCGTCAGGCTGCTGAGAATTTAGACCAAATACTGCAGGGTATTAAATCAAGTGGTCGGGTAATGGGTTTAGAGCGTATGGCAGTAATGGCAGCCTTGAACATGAGTGCGGAGCTAATAGATACCCAAGAGCAGCTAATTAATTTGGAAACAGCACTTGAGCATTTAGACAAAAGAGTTAATGACAGCCTAAGTTAGCCTTTTATTCTCTAATTTAGGTTCCATTCTTAAAAACTCAGGCATATAATAACCCTAGACTCCCTGTGGTACTCGACATTCGATAATGTCCTTGAGCCGATTTATATACCCAGGGGGCTTCTCGGCTTTGCTTTGTGCATGTCCACTTGCTGGAACGCCTTCCGCTTAGTCAGGAGCCTCCCACCTTGAACCGTCGGGTTCAGGGCAACTTTCGGAAACGACACCTTGGGGAGTCTTTAACTACCGTTCTGGTAGAGTTATCACCTCACTCCAAACACGTAAAATTCTGTAAAATACATCCCCAATACCCATGCCTGCTCTGTCAGTATGGGCCAAACGCATCTATACTCTAACGAAGCCCGCCTAATCTGAGGATTGAACTCATGACTACCCGCATTTTGTTAATTGAAGATGATCAAGAACTCAATGAGTTATTGAGCGAGTTTTTGGCATTAGAAAACTTTGAAGTAGACCAAGCCTTTGATGGAGAACAAGGACTTAATATGGCCTTAAACGGACAGTATGACGCCTTGGTCCTTGATATTATGATGCCTAAGATGAATGGCCTAGACCTTCTCAAACAATTTCGTGTCAACAATAAAACACCTGTACTTATGCTGACTGCTCGTAGTGACGAGGTAGACCGTATTGTAGGGTTTGAAATGGGGGCAGACGATTATCTGCCGAAACCCTGCAACCCAAGAGAAATTGTTGCCCGTATTCGCGCCATATTAAGGCGAGTAGAAATGGATAAAGCAGGCATGCAAGCCAGTGGCAGTCGACAAGTGATTATCCGAGAGGATGTAGAACTAAACCACAATACCCGTATTGTATCCAAGCAGGGTGAAGACTTAGATCTCACCAGCACAGAGTTTAATCTTTTAGCCAGTTTGCTTGAGAAAGCAGGCCAAGTGTTGAGTAAAGAAGAGCTCACAGAAACAGCATTAGGCCGTCACTTAGCCTTGTATGATCGCAGTGTCGATATGCATATGAGTAACCTAAGGCGAAAAATAGGGCCATTTTCAAGCAATGAACCGCGTATAAAAACTATACGGGGCGTTGGATACCAGTATGTCATTAATGACTAAATGGCCGTTACGACCATTAATATTTAGAAGCTTATATTGGAAGATATTTTTCTTTTTTTGGCTCACCCTTATTGCGGTTATTTTTTCTGTTGCGACCTTATCAGAAATTATTGTTGAAAAGCGCGAACAAGAAGAATATCAACGGGTCGTTAAATTAGGCATCAAGGCAGCCGACATTTTTGAAACCAAAGGCACCGAAGAGCTAACCGTTTGGCTGCGCTATATCGACCAAGAATTCAACGTAAAGGGCTTTATGTTAGATTCTAAACGGCGGCCTATAAGCCTCGCAAACCTGCCAAAAAACTGGCTTGAATTTACCTTACCCCTAACCCAAAATAGACTATCAGAACGTCACTTGAGGGGGTTCCAACCTTATCGTATTTCCAGTAGTAGCAATCGTATCTACACGTTTGTCGCCCATCGCGATAACTCTGGCCCTTACCCAGCCTGGTTGAAGCATTTACCCATACTGCAAGTTATTACCGCTTTAGTGATCGTAGCCCTTTTAACCGCTTTTGTGACCTGGCGAATCACAGATCCGCTGCGTAAGCTCAAGCAAGCAACCGACTCATTTGCCCGCGGCAATTTTGACACTCGGCTACCCATGTTAATTGGCTTCAGAAGAGATGAAATTGGTGAAGTGGGCCTTGCCTTCAACCGTATGGCCGAACGTATTAGTTTGCTGGTGAGCAATCAGCAACGCCTATTTCGAGACATATCCCACGAGTTAAGAACCCCTTTAGCTAGACAGCAAATCGCCTTAGAGTTACTAGCGCGGAAGCTACCTGATACAGAGCACCAATCTCTGCACCGTATTGAGCGTGAAATAGAACGTATGAACGATCTGATTGATCAGGTGCTCACCTTATTACGCTTAGAGCAAAATGGTCAAACCCCTAGTATAGAAGCCTATGATTTAAGCGATTTGCTATGCAAACTCACTCAAGATGCTCAGTTTGAGGACCAGTCAAAACACCAGGTGCACCTGCAACAGCCCGACAAAAACATGTTAACTGGCCAACCCGAATTGGTGTCCCGTGCAGTAGAAAACATCTTGCGAAATGCCATGAGATATACTGCAGATGGTAGTCAAATATTTTTACACGTAGACCTGCATAAAGACACTGTGGTTATTCGCATTGAAGATGAAGGTGAAGGCGTGCCAGAAGACTCACTTAAACGCTTGTTTGAGCCTTTTTACCGCGTAGAAGCTAGCCGTAACCAGCAAAGCGGTGGCTACGGTGTGGGCATGGCCATTGCTGAACAGGCAATAAGGGCTCAAGGTGGCACTATTGAGGCTAGCAACCGGCCTGAGGGCGGACTTAGAGTTGTCATTACCTTACCAAAAGCATCTGGCTAGGAGGGCTTAAGGGCGCTGGGCCCTTGGCAGCGCCATTGATAACCACCTCGCATTATTCAGGGGCTAAAAATAGCTGATAGGCTGGATTATCTGTTTCTTCATTAAAAGCATAACCCAGCTCGTCTAAATAACCTTCAAACTTCACTTTGTCTTCTGGTCGAACTTGCATTGCCACTAACACTCGGCCATAAGCAGACCCATGATTACGATAATGGAACATTGAAATATTCCATAGTTGGCCAAGTTTATTCAAAAACTTAAGTAACGCACCTGGTCGCTCTGGAAAGGTAAACCGGTAGACCACTTCGTTGTCTACTGAGGCATGCCCACCTACCATATAACGAACATGGCTCTTAGCCATTTCGTTGTTGCTCAAATCTACCGCAGTAATATGGTGGCTAGCCAACTGTTTAAGCAGCGGTTCACGCCCCCCTTCATCTGTTTTAAGCGTCACACCCACAAACACTTGTGCTTTACTGTTATTGCCATAGCGGTAATTAAATTCAGTGATATTACGCTCACCTAATGCCGTACAAAACCGTTTGAAACTGCCTGGCTGCTCGGGTATTTCTGCCGCAATAATAGCCTCACGACCCTCTCCTATTTCTGCACGCTCAGCAACGTGGCGCAAGCGATCAAAGTTCAGATTAGCCCCTGTAGAAACAGCAACCAAGGTTTGACCTTGCGCTTTTTCACGTTCTACATATTTCTTTAAGCCAGCAACAGCACAAGCCCCTGAAGGTTCCGCAACCGCACGCGTGTCACCATAAATATCTTTTATAGCTGCACACAGCTCATCTGTGGTTACAGTAATCACTTCATCAACATACTGCTGGGCTAATTCAAAGTTAAGTTTGCCTATTTGAGCAACAGCCACACCCTCAGCAAAGGTACCAACTTCTGACAAAATGACCCGCTCACCCGCATCCATAGCGGCCTTAAGACAGCAAGAATCTTCGGGCTCCACACCTATAATTTTGATATCTGGGCGTAGGTACTTAATATAAACAGACATACCTGCAATTAACCCACCCCCACCAACAGGTACAAATACCACATCAATGTTACCCTGAACCTGCCGCAACAATTCCACCGCTACAGTGCCTTGACCAGCAATCACATGTTCGTCATCAAAGGGGTGTATGTACACCATCCCTAGGTCAGCCATCAGGGTGCGTGAATGGGCAAACGCCTGCGCGAATGAATCCCCATGTAAAATGACGTTTGCGCCTAGAGCTCTGACCGAATTAACCTTAATGTCTGGGGTACTTTTGGGCATAACAATAGTGGCATCAATACCTAAGTGCTGGGCAGACATGGCTACACCTTGGGCATGATTGCCCGCAGACGCGCACACCACGCCAGAGGCCCTTTGTGTATCTGTTAATTTTGAAATACAGTTGTAGGCCCCCCGAATTTTAAAAGAAAATATAGGCTGCAAATCCTCTCGTTTAATCAAAATATTATTTGCCAAGCGTTTAGACAGGCTTCGAGCTGGATCAACGGGCGTTTCCACTGCCACGTCGTAGACATTAGCAGATAGAATTTTCTTGATATAACGATGAGGCATAATATTTCTTCTAATGGGGTAATATTTTTACAGAATGTGAAGTGTGTTTAACTAGCTCATCATATTAATGGCAGAAGCCACTAGCGTCTACATTCTATAGTGGAAATTCCTGTATAATCTGTCTATTAGTGTTCAACTCGATCATCACCATGACCCAAGACCAGTTAAAACATGCTGTAGCACAAGCCGCAGTAGACTATATCGCCCCTCATCTTAACTGGGAATCAATTATTGGTGTTGGTACAGGATCTACTGCTAACTGCTTTATTGATGCTCTAGCCAAGATAAAACACACTTTTGGTGCTGCGGTAGCAAGTTCTGAAGCTACTGCAACGCGCCTCAAGAGCCATGGCATTGACGTCCTAGAACTTAATGCTGTGCCTCACATGAGTTTTTATGTAGACGGCGCAGACGAAAGTGACATTCACCTCAACCTAATTAAGGGTGGCGGTGGTGCCTTAACACGAGAGAAAATAGTCGCTGCTGTTGCAGAAACCTTCGTTTGTATTGCCGATGAAAGCAAACTAGTGGATGTACTAGGTGCGTTTCCACTGCCCGTAGAAGTAATTCCCATGGCCCGCAGTTATGTGGCTCGTAAACTAGTAGGCCTTGGTGGCGAACCTGTGTGGCGTCAGGGCTTTGTAACCGACAATGGTAATGTCATCCTAGACCTTTACGGTATGGACATTTTAGACCCAAAAGACCTTGAGCAAAAGATCAACCAGCTTACTGGCGTTGTTACTAACGGTCTTTTCGCCCACCGCCCAGCAGACATTCTATTTCTGGGCACTGGAAACGGGGTTAAAACCCTAAAAAGCTAGAATAATACTCGGCAGCTTATGGTGCCAGACACTTGTTTGAGTTTTACTAAGGCCAGCTCTGACCAACTGGCATCTACATCGATGACCACATAACCTACCTTGGCATTAGTATTCAAATACTGCCCCGAAATATTAATGCTATTTTCAGAAAACACATTATTTATTTCAGATAGTACCCCTGGTATATTTTCATGAATATGCAACAAGCGATGCGCATTTTCATGGTTAGGTAGTGACACTTCTGGAAAGTTGACTGCAGACAGACTGGTACCATTGTCACAATACCGAATGAGTTTATCGGCCACTTCCACACCAATGTTCACTTGTGCCTCAACCGTTGAACCACCAATGTGTGGGGTTAAAATGACATTATCTAAGCCCCTTAATGGCGAAATAAACTCATCGTTGTTAGACCGAGGCTCTACTGGAAACACATCAATAGCTGCGCCTAATAACTTACCACTCTTCAGACAACTAGCTAATGCTTCAATATCAACCACGGTGCCACGTGAGGCATTAATCAGCACCGCACCCTGTTTCATCTGTGCAAGCTGAGTGGGGCCCATTAAGCAATACGTCGATGGCGTTTCTGGCACATGCAAGGTGACAATATCGGCTTGCATAAGCAGTGCTGCTAAATTGCCACAGGCAGATGCATTGCCTAAACTCAGCTTAGTAGTTTGATCATAATAGATCACTTCCATGCCCATGGCTTCGGCCATAATACCAAGCTGCGAGCCAATAGACCCATACCCCACCACACCCAGCTTTTTTCCCCTCACTTCAAAAGACTGATGTGCTGATTTAAGCCATTGACCACGATGAGCCTTGGCATTTTTTTCTGGAATACCTCTTAGCAGAAGTACAGCTTCAGCAATCACTAATTCTGCGACACTGCGAGTATTACTGTAAGGTGCATTAAATACAGGAATACCTAACTCTAGGGCCGCACTGAGATCCACCTGGTTGGTGCCTATGCAAAAGCAGCCTATCGCCATTAGCTTAGTAGCCTCACCTAACACTTCACGGGTTAGCTGAGTGCGTGAACGAATACCTACAAAGTGGGCATCCTTTAACACGTCCATTAGTTCGTTTTCTGGCAGTGCAGTAGCGTAAAAATGAATATTACTAAACCCCGCACCCTGCAAGGCATCAACAGCTGATTGATGCACGCCTTCTAATAGAACGATTTTAATGTTATTTTTTTTGAGGGAAATTTGCTGCAATGGATTCAAGGGGGAGCCTTTTTAATACGATTTAGCACAGATCTAAAGGCGACTATTATATTACCAAATGCGACACATTAGTAGCCTCGCAAACATAAAAAAACCCCTAACCATTGCTGATTAGAGGTTGTATTATTTCAAGAGGGCTGCGCGACCTGATTTATCAATCAAATGCCACTTTACTCAAGCCCTATTGAGATAAAGTTAGGCTTCCATGTCTTTCATAGACAGCTTAATACGGCCGCGTGCGTCTACGTCTAGCACTTTAACCTTAACAGTTTGACCTTCTTCTAGGTAGTCAGTGACTTTCTCAACACGCTCACTAGAGATTTGGGAAATATGCAGTAAACCATCCTTGCCAGGCAAGATGTTAATGAATGCTCCGAAGTCAACAATACGCTCCACTTTACCTTCGTAAATAGCACCCACTTCGGCTTCTGCAGTAATTTCTAAAATCTTAGCTTCTGCCAATTCGGCAGACGCTTTGTCGTCAGCAAATACACGCACGGTACCGTCATCTTCAATGTCGATTGATGCGCCAGTCTCTTCACACAAACCACGAATGGTAGCGCCACCTTTGCCAATTACATCACGGATCTTATCTTGATCGATCTTGATGGTTTTCATGGTAGGAGCATTGTCATTCAGCTCAGTGCGAGGCACTGCAATAACCTTGTTCATTTCGTCTAAGATATGAATACGTGCTTCGTGTGCTTGCTCTAAAGCAATTTCCATTATCTCTTCAGTAATGCCCTGGATTTTAATATCCATTTGAAGCGCAGTAATACCTGCAGCAGAACCTGCTACTTTAAAGTCCATGTCGCCCAAGTGGTCTTCATCACCGAGTATGTCTGTCAAAACGGCAAAACCAGCATCTTCTTTAATCAGACCCATGGCAATACCTGCGACAGGTGCCTTAATTGGCACACCCGCATCCATAAGTGCTAGAGATGCACCACACACAGAAGCCATTGAACTAGATCCGTTGGACTCAGTAATTTCTGAAACTACGCGAATAGTATAAGGAAAGTCTTCTTGGCTTGGCAACATCGCTTGGATGCCACGACGCGCCAACCGGCCATGGCCAATCTCACGGCGGCCTGGGCCCATGAAACGGCCTGTTTCGCCTACAGAGTAGCTTGGAAAGTTGTAGTGCAGCATAAACGGATCTTTACGCGAGCCTTCTAAGGCATCAATAATCTGCTGATCACGGCTAGTACCAAGGGTAGCTACAACAATAGACTGGGTTTCACCACGGGTGAACAATGATGAACCATGAGCTTTAGCCAAAGTACCAATTTGCACATCGATACCACGGACAGTCTTGGTATCACGACCGTCGATACGCGGCTCGCCTGCAACGACACGTGAGCGCACAGTGTGCTTTTCTAGCTTACTCACCATGCCTAATACGTCAGACTTGGAAGGCGCAGAAGCTTCATCGCTGCATAGGGCAGCAATCGCTTGCGCCTTCACTTCAGCCAAGCGCGCTTGACGGTCCATCTTGTCGCTAATTTGGTAAGCTTCGCCAACAGCTTCGCCAACAGCAGCAGTAACAGCAGACTTAAGTGCTGCGTCTTCTTCAGCGGCAACCCAGTCCCAAGTAGGCTTGGCTGCTTCTGAGGCAAATTCAGCTATTGCCTTAACTACAGCTTGCATTTCATCATGAGCAAAAAGAACAGCACCTAACATTACATCTTCGCTTAGTTCTTTGGCTTCTGATTCAACCATCAATACAGCATCAGCAGTACCTGCAACAACCATGTCTAGATCAGATGTAGCTTGGGCTTCGAAGCTTGGGTTAAGTTGATAACCAGCCTCATCAGAGTATGACACGCGTGCTGCACCGATTGGGCCTGCAAAAGGAATACCTGAGATGGCTAACGCAGCAGAAGTACCAATTAAAGCAGCAATGTCTGTGTCATTTTGCTTATCAGCAGACATTACAGTACAAATAACCTGCACTTCGTTCATGAATCCCTTAGGGAACAATGGGCGAATGGGACGGTCGATCAAACGGCTAGTCAACGTCTCTTTTTCAGATGGACGCGCTTCACGCTTAAAGAAACCACCAGGAATTTTACCAACAGCGTAAGTCTTTTCTTGGTAGTGGACAGAAAGTGGAAAGAAACCTTGATCAGGTTTGGCTGTTTTGGAGCCAACAACAGCAACCAGTACTTGGATAGCGTCATCGACTGTGACAAGAACAGCACCAGAAGCTTGACGCGCAATACGGCCAGTTTCTAGCGTTACGGTTTGCTCACCGTATTGAAATGTTTTGGTAATGATAGACATATTTATCTCCATAAAATAAAGAATTTGCAATCAATTGAGCAATCTAATCCACCAGTACACTTATTAGCTCGGTTGAGATGTAAAGCCACCTCTAGCACCAAGCCAATAAGAGTACGGGCCGACCCTCTCTTATCGCTTGCAGTTAAAACAATAAAGGCTACGTAACCAAATGATTACCTAGCCTCTATTTATCACACTTAAACCTAATGAGTGTGGTATTTAAATCAGGTGTTGCGCCTTCTGTATTCGCTGAATACATCAGGTTTAAACCTATTTCTAGCGGCGTAGACCTAAACGACCAATCAACGTAACGTAACGCTCAGCGTCTTTACGATTAAGGTAGTCCAACAATTTACGACGCTGGTTAACCATACGGATCAAACCACGACGTGAGTGGTGATCATGGTTATGCTCTTTGAAGTGACTTTGTAGTGCCAAGATGTTCGCAGTTAACAATGCAACCTGAACTTCTGGTGACCCTGTGTCGCCTTCAGCAGTTTGGTAATCTGCTACAACAGCAGCTTTTTCAACGGCAGTTAGTGCCATGGTAATTCTCCAATAATTAATATGCCCACTAGCCTCTAAATTGAGGGTTAGGGGATCGTTAGTGTTCACACCGTGCATATTTACAGCGGAACTTAAATGAAGGTCTAAGTACTCATTAAGCGTTTCGCTTTTAAGCAACCTTCTTGTTGCACTTCAGCTAAGCCGATAAAGGCATTCGCTTCAATAGCATGCGAGCTATACACACGCACCACATCAAATTCAGCAAAATCAGTGGCATGGTCTATAACCTTGCCTTGCTGCAACGCCTCAATTTGTTGGGGGCCTAATTGTACAGCATTTAATGATAAAACGGCAGTATCGGCGGGCATTAATAGGTCATCTAGGGCTGAGAAGGCTGGGGTGATGTCTGGCCACTTACCCTCTTCTACCACTTGGCCCTTAGTTGCCTCATCAATAATGGCTTGTAAGTCTTCTAGGGTGACCATTTGCTTGGCCACAAAAGGCCCTGCTTGAAGGCGTTTTAGCTGTGAGACGTGTGCACCACAACCTAGCGCCAGGCCCAAATCTTCTACAATGCTGCGAATATAAGTCCCCTTGGTGCAGCTAATATCCATCTGCACTTGGGCATTATCAAAACTCATCAATTCTAAATTATGAATAGTGACTTGCCGCGGCTTCACCTCTACAGTTTTGCCGGCCCGCGCCAATTTATACAAAGGTTGCCCCTTATATTTAAGGGCTGAAAACATGGAAGGCACTTGGCTAATTAGGCCACGAAATTGTGGTAACTGAGCCTCTACATCGGCTAAAGTGATGTGGGCGCAAGCTTTAGTTTCTACAATCTTACCATCGGCATCACTGGAGTCAGTGCGCACGCCGAGCTGGCCAATGGTTTGATAACGCTTGTCAGAATCTAAAAGAAACTGGCTAAACTTTGTAGCCTCACCCAAACAAATAGGTAGCAAGCCAGTAGCTAGGGGATCCAAGGCACCAGTGTGGCCCGCTTTACGAGCCCCAAACATACGCTTAACCCGCTGCAAAGCATGATTTGAACTCATACCAGTAGGCTTATCTAAAATAAGAATGCCGCTTACTTCACGGCCTTTTGGTTGCCGAGCCACTAGCGCTTATTCAGCATTAGTGTCCTGCTCTGGGTCTGAGGCCCTAGCTTGGTCAATCAAGTTACTAAGGTAATTGCCGCGTGACAAACTGTCGTCATAATGAAACCGCAGCGTGGGTACAATACGCAATTTCATACGCTGGCCCAACTGGCTGCGCAAGAAACCTGAGGCATTATTAAGGGCCTTCACAGATTCTGTAATTTCTTGTGGGTCTTCACCACCATTTAAAATGGTGACAAACACCTTCGCATGAGATAAATCACGTGATACTTCCACAGCACTCACTGTAGCCATACCTACGCGAGGGTCTTTCACCTCACGCTGGATTAGGGCTGCTAGTTCACGCTGAATTTGGTCTGCCACACGCTGAGTGCGGCTATATTCTTGTGCCATGGTCAGCCCTTACAAACTACGCTCAACTTCGATAGTGTCGAAGACTTCTATTTGGTCACCAACGCGAACGTCGTTATAGCTCTTTACACCGATACCGCACTCAATACCATTACGAACATCCGCAACAGAGTCTTTGTGACGACGTAAGGATTCTAATTCGCCTTCGTAAATAACTACGTTATCGCGTAATACACGAATAGGCTTACTGCGATGAACCGTACCTTCGGTAACCATACAGCCAGCAATCTGGCCCAACTTAGGCGAACGGAAAACTTCTCGCACTTCCGCAATACCCACAATAGTTTCGCGCAGCTCCGGCGCTAACATACCAGAAAGCGCATCCTTTACATCATTAATAATGTCGTAGATTACGCTGTAATAACGCAGGTCAATGCCTTCTTTCTCAATGAGCGCCTTGGCTGGAGTATCAGCACGAACATTAAAACCAAAGATCACAGCGTTTGACGCCACGGCAAGGTTAACATCAGACTCAGCAATACCACCAACACCGCTAGATACAACCTGCACCTTAACCTCTTCGGTACCAATATCCATTAGAGAGTTGGTTAATGCTTCCAAAGAACCTCGTACGTCAGTCTTAAGTACAACATTTAACACAGAGGCCTGATTCTTGCCCATGTTCTCAAACATAGCGTCCAACTTAGAAGCCTGTTGGCGAGCAAGCTTCACGTCTCGGTACTTACCTTGTCGGAATAATGCTACTTCACGGGCTTTCTTTTCGTCTGCAACTACAGCGAAGTCTTCACCTGAGTCAGGCGTGCCACCTAAACCTAAAATCTCTACTGGAATAGAAGGGCCGGCACTCGTGATCGGCTTACCATTCTCATCCAACATAGCGCGGACTCGACCGAACTGTTGGCCGGCCAGAACGATATCACCTTTCTTCAAGGTACCGTTTTGAATCAATATAGTGGCTACAGAACCACGGCCTTTATCAAGGCGGGCTTCAACGACCACGCCTTTGGCTGGCGCTTCTGGCACTGCAGTAAGCTCAAGCACTTCAGCCTCAAGTAACACAGCATCTAGCAATGCTTCAATGCCGTCACCGGTCTTAGCAGAAACTGGGATAAACTGAGTTACACCGCCCCAATCTTCTGGCACCACGTCACGGCTAGACAGTTCTGTCTTAACTCGGTCTGGATCAGCACCTTCTTTATCCATTTTATTGATCGCTACAATCAAAGGAACGCCAGCAGCCTTAGCATGCTGTACCGCTTCTTCAGTTTGCGGCATTACACCATCATCTGCTGCAACAACCAAAATAACAATGTCAGTTGCCTTCGCGCCACGGGCACGCATCGCAGTAAACGCTGCGTGTCCAGGTGTGTCTAAGAAAGTAACCATACCTTTGTCGGTTTCTACATGGTAGGCACCGATGTGCTGGGTAATGCCACCAGACTCTCCAGAAGCAACCTTAGTAGAACGAATACAATCCAATAAAGACGTTTTACCATGGTCAACATGGCCCATTACAGTTACAACTGGAGCACGGGGAATCTCTTTACCTTCGTAGTTAATGCTTTCAACTACCTCTGTTTCAATGGCATCATCCATCACCAATTTCACCGTATGACCCATTTCTTCAACAACAATAGTTGCCGTATCTTGGTCAATAACTTGGTTGATGGTTGCCATTGCACCCATGTTGAACATTACTTTAATAACTTCTGCAGCCTTTACTTTCATGCGCTGAGCTAAATCAGCTACGGTAATGGACTCAGGCAGATTTACTTCATAAACCACTTTTTCAGTCGGCACTTCAAAAGCATGCTCACCATTACCAGACCGCTTAGGTGCAGCTAATTTACCTTTGTTTCGCGCGCCTTTACCGCGGCTACGGTCATCACGCCCACCAGATGTACGGCCCTTACCTTTACTCTTACCGGCAGGTGCGCCACCACGTGGCTTATCAGGGGAAGTAAACGTCTTCTGGTGAGCAGGTTTTTTCTTAGCATCTTCAGCTGCTTTTTGACGAGCCACCTCAGCATTTGCCGCTACCTTAGCAGCTGCAGCGTTGGCATCCGCTTGAACCTTAGCTTGATCATCTGCTTCACTTTTTGCTGCAGCACTTGCTGATGCAGTTTCGGCCGCTTCAGCGGCAGACTTAGCTTCAGAAACTGCTTTTTCTTGAGCAACTTCACTTTCTTTACGGGCTGCCAATTCTACTTTCTCAGCCTCAATAACAGCGGACTGATCGTCTTCTTCAGATTTAACATAGGTACGCTTTTTACGCACTTCTACGTTAACTGTGCGTTTACCCGCAGCACCAGCAACTTTCAACGTGCTTGTTGTCTTACGGCGCAAGGTAATCTTTTTAGGGCCATCAGCGTTATCACCTTCGCCACCATGAGACTTTTGCAAGTGCGATAAAAGCGACTTACGCTCTTCATCTGACACTGCGTCTGTAGCCGCACGGCGGGTAAGGCCTGCTTCTTCCATTTGGTTCAGCAATCGCTCAACCGGAACACCTACTTTTTCAGCTAGGGTGTTGACAGTTTGATCTGTCATAATCGTATTCTCCTGTCGGTCGGGCGGTGGTTTAAACAAACCAAGGGGCGCGGGCCGTCATAATTAGTTCTGCTGCTTTTTCGTCACTCAAGCCTTCAATATCTGAGATCTCATCAACAGCTTGCTCGGCCAAATGTTCCATAGTGATAATGCCACGGCTTGCCAATACAAATGCAAGGTGGGTATCCATACCTTCCATGTCGAGTAAATCTTGAGCTGGCTCAGAGTTATCTAACTGCTCTTCGGCTGCTAGCGCTTGGTTAAGAAGCTTGTCTTTTGCGCGAGTACGCAGCTCTTCAACAATGTCTTCATCTAAGCCATCGATAGCTAACATTTCATCAAGCGGCACATAGGCAATTTCTTCAAGACTAGCAAAGCCTTCCTCTACCAACATTTCAGCGAATTCTTCATCAATGTCTAGTGCATCCACAAACGTTTGTACCACACCACCCACTTCATCTTGTTGCTTAGCAGCGGCATCTTCTTCAGACATGACGTTAATGGTCCAGCCAGTTAATTCTGACGCTAAACGAACGTTTTGGCCATTACGACCAATGGCCATGGCCAAATTCTCATCACTAACAGCAACATCCATGGCATGTCGATCTTCATCAACAACAATAGAGCTAACTTCTGCAGGGGCCATAGCATTAATAACCAACTGCGCTGGATTATCATCCCAAAGCACAATATCAACACGTTCGTTATTTAACTCACCAGTTACAGCCTGCACCCGCGAACCTCGCATACCGACACAAGCGCCAATAGGATCGATACGGCCATCATTAGTTTTAACTGCAATTTTAGCACGGGATCCAGGGTCACGGGCAGCTGCCCGAATTTCGATCACCTCTTCAGAGATCTCAGGCACTTCGATCTTAAATAGCTCTACCAACATTTGCGGGTCTGTGCGGCTTAAGAAAAGTTGTGGGCCCCGGCTTTCAGTACGAACTTCAGCCAATAAAGCCCTAACACGATCACCCATACGGAATGTTTCCCGACCAATCAATTGATCTCGCGCCATGAGTGCTTCTGCATTGTTACCTAAGTCTACAATCACATTATCACGTGTCACTTTCTTAACACTGCCACTAATGATTTCGCCAATTCGGCCACGGTACAACTCTACCACCTTAGCACGCTCAGCTTCACGGACCTTTTGCACAATCACTTGCTTAGCAGTTTGTGCGGCAATGCGGCCAAATACTTCGGTCGGTAACTCTTCTTGCACAAGGTCACCTAGCTCAAGGCTAGAATTAGTCTCTTGAGCATCCTCAAGAATCAACTCGGCCTCCGGGTTGGTGTATACCTCGTCAGTAACAACCGTCCAACAACGTGTAGTTGTAGCTGCACCTGTCTTGCGATCGATAGAGACTCTAATGTCACTTTCTTCGTGGATTCGTTTGCGTGTCGCAGTGGCTAAGGCTAGTTCTATAGCTTCAAAGATAACGTCTTTTGGCACGTCCTTTTCATTTGAAACCGCTTCTGCCACTAACAGAATTTCTTTATTCATTTCAAGCTCTCACTTAATTTGGACTTATAAAACCGAGCTTAAAAGCGCGGTACAATATTGGCTTTTTCAATGCTGTCAAAAGGCAACAAATATTCTTCATCATCAATCTGTAATAACACATCGTCACCTTCAATGCCGCTGAGCAATCCAGTAAAACGACGGCGACCATCAAACGCCAGGCGTAATTTCAAACTTAACTTTTCACCAATGCTAGCTTGATATTGCTGTAAGGTGAATAAGGGACGATCCAACCCAGGTGATGACACTTCTAATGTGTACTCTCCAGTAATAGGATCTTCTACATCCATCACTGCAGCCACTTGCCGACTCACGTCTGCACACTGCTCCACACCAATACCTTTGGCATGGTCTATATATACTCGCAAAGTGGTATGGCGGCCTTGAGATATATACTCGATACCCCAAAGGTCACACCCACATGCGGCCACTGCTGGCGCTACTAATGCTTCAATTTGTGCTGCTGCACCTGCCATTTCAATATCCCAAAACGCAAAAAGCCCCAAAAGAGGGGCTTTTTATCGACTATATGTATTCAGTCTCGTAGTGACGCAAGTTGCGGCATTATGAACCCCTGAATTACTTCTTTATGACTTTCGTCAAAGGCTAGCGTAAGAAAAACACTAGCCTAAAAATGGTAGCGGGGGCAGGATTTGAACCTACGACCTTCGGGTTATGAGCCCGACGAGCTACCAGACTGCTCCACCCCGCATCAAAGAGCGCACATAATATCGATTTATTCCTTACACGTCAAACACTTATTACAATTAATTACTAAAAGATTGCACTTAATCTTCAGACTCACCAACTTCCAGTGTTACGCATTGAAATCCACGGCTCTGAGGGTGGCAAAGCACTCCCGACTTGCAACAATTCAACAGACACATTATCTGGCGACTTTATAAACGCCATATGCCCATCTCGGGGGGGTCTGTTGATCACGACGCCCGCATCCATCAATGTTTTGCAAACCTGGTACAGGTCATCAACTTGGTAAGCCAAGTGCCCCCAACTGCGCCCCGTGGTCAATTCTTCATCAGCATCCCAATTGTAAGTGAGCTCTAACAGCGGTGCCTGAGTACTTTGAGCATGCGCTTCATCTCGAGCAGCTGCCAGAAACACCAAGGTAAATCGCCCTGATTCATGGTCTGTTCGCTTGACTTCAACCATCCCTAACTGAGCGCACCAAAACTCTAAAGAAGCCTTTAAATCCTTTACTCTGATCATGGTATGAAGATAACGCATGTTGAACCCTATAATGGTAGACCGGCTTGCAAGTAAAGCATACCAGCAAAAAAAAGCAATCGACTGAACCTCAAAATTTTGCCATACCCACCCAACCTTGGCAAATGATTTCAACGTTGGCGAATATATTTACAGGGTCAATCAGCTCTAAAAAGAGTAAAAAAAAAGCCCCATGGTTAGGGGCTTTTAGGACATCTATGATTGGTCATAGATGTCAATTTGGTACCGGCGGCCGGAGTTGAACCGGCACGAGCAAAGCTCACCACCCCCTCAAGGTGGCGTGTCTACCAATTCCACCACGTCGGCATTACTTACTACTCTGTTGCAGGAACGTCGCTGTCTGTAGGCAACAACACTTCTTCAAACTGGGGAAGCGTTTGTTGTTCTACTTGCTCAACGACAGGGATACCCACATCAGAAACACTGCTAGCTTGCTGCTTGGCATACACAGCCAATGCAAAACTGGTAACAAATAAACCAGCTGCTAAAATAGCGGTCGTACGGCTCAGGAAGTTACCTGAACCACTACTACCAAATACAGTTTGGGAAGCACCACCGCCACCAAAAGAGGCGCCGGCATCGGCACCCTTACCTTGCTGAATCATGATAAAGCCTATTAAGGCTATGGCTAACAATACATGTACAATTAAGATTGCAACTTCCATTAAATTTCTCGCTTTACACTTATTGCGCTTATATAAGCACTAATCTATTTCGCCGCTTGACCAATGGCCAAGAATGAATCCGCTTGTAAGGATGCACCGCCTACTAAGCCGCCATCAATGTCTGCTTGAGCAAATAACTCTTCAGCACTAGCCGCAGTGACACTGCCGCCATATAAAATCTTCAATCCACGTGCCTGTTCTGGGGCTATACTTGCTACGTGAGCACGGATAGCTTTGTGCACTTGCTGGGCTTGCGCCGGGCTTGCGGTTAAGCCAGTACCTATGGCCCAAACTGGCTCATAAGCTACGACTGCATTGGCAAAGCTGGCACCACCGGCAGCGTCAATAACTGCCTGAATTTGGCTAGTAACCACGCTTAGGGTGAGGCCTTTCTCACGTTGCTCTAATGTTTCACCAACACACAAAATAGGTGTGAGTTGCATGGCTTGGGTGGCAACATACTTAGCGGCCACTTGTGCATCATCTTCTGCAAATAGGGCACGTCGCTCTGAATGACCCACTAGCACATAGCTAACACCAAATTCTTTAGCCATGGCTAAAGACACTTCACCAGTATAGGCCCCCTTTGCTGATGCACAAATATTTTGTACACCTATAGCAATGCTTGTGCCCATCAATTCTGCCTGGGCTTGAGCTAAGTATGGAAACGGTGGAAACACCACCAGCTCGGCATTATTAACTGCTACCACACCCAGTTTTAGCTCACTTAACAGCTTCGTTACAGCATTTTTGCTGGCGTTCATTTTCCAGTTGCCTGCAACTATCGTGTGTGCCATTACCGTAACCTTTTGTTAAAACAAACCAAGGGTAATCAATTTAAGCGCGCAATAATACTCAAGTTAGGGCGCCTAAACAAGGGATTTTCCGGTAATACCCTTTAATTAGGCCACAATTAAATACTATTTAGACTAAGAGATAACCTGATTTACATCATGAGCTAACTCTTTAGCGTATTGACTCACAAGGTCAGCATCTTCACCTTCTACCATCACTCTTACCACAGGCTCAGTGCCTGAGGGCCGAAGTAACACTCGTCCACGATCACCTATTCGCTTTTCAAGCGCATTAACTACTTCATCTATGGCTGGATATTCTGACAAATTTACCCGATGAGCAAAGCGCAGGTTAATCAGCTTTTGTGGCATTTTTTTCATTTGGCTTTTAAGCTCATGCAAAGACTTTCGGCTAGATTTCATCGCTTGAAGCACTTGCAGAGCAGCAACTATGCCATCTCCTGTGGTAGTTAGGTTTCGACAGATCAAATGGCCAGAGGATTCACCACCTAGCAGCCAACCTTTTTCTTTTAGCTGCTCCATGACATAACGATCCCCCACTTTGGCGCGGACAAAATCTATACCAAGATCTTTTAAACCCAGCTCCATACCCAAGTTACTCATTTGAGTACCTACAACCCCACCCTCTAGCTGACTGTTGCGCTTTAAGTGAGCAGCAATGATGAACATTAATTGGTCACCATCAACTTCGTCACCAGTGTGATCAACCATAATGACGCGGTCACCGTCCCCGTCTAGGGCAATGCCTAAGTCTGCTTGCTGAAGCCGAACTACTTTTCGCAACATGGCAACGGACGTAGAACCACATTCCTGATTAATGTTTAGCCCATCTGGATCAACACCGATACTAGTGACATCTGCACCTAGCTCATGCAACACCTTAGGTGCAATATGGTAAGTGGCTCCGTGGGCGCAATCTAGTACAATTTTAATGCCCTTCAAGTTGGTATGAGGGCCAACCGTACCTTTACAAAATTCGATATACCGGCCGGCAGCATCTTCTATACGCTTAGCTCTACCAAGTTCTTCTGGAGCAACACACTCCATAGCCTCTTGTAACTTATCTTCAATTGCTGCTTCCACTGAGCCTGACAGTTTAGTGCCCTGGGCAGAAAAAAACTTTATGCCATTATCTTTATAGCCATTGTGGGAAGCACTGATTACGATGCCAGCTTCAGCATGAAAAGTACGGGTTAAATAGGCAACAGCTGGCGTAGGCATGGGGCCTAACAAACGCACATCAACACCTGCTGCAGACAAGCCTGCTTGCAGTGCAGATTCAAACATATAGCCAGAAATACGGGTATCTTTACCAATTAAAATCTTGCTACGCCCGTGCTCCGAAAATACTTTGCCCACCGCCCAACCTAATTTGAGCATAAAGTCTGGGGTTATTGGGTACTCACCACAACGGCCACGAATTCCGTCTGTTCCAAAATACTTCATACCAATTCCTTTTATATAACCTTCCTTGGTTTAGCTTTAATCACTCATCATAACAGCATGAGCCATCCTTAGGGCATCTACAGTAGGCGCCACATCATGTGCCCGCACAATACGGGCACCACGCTCATAGGCCATCACAGAAACTGCTAACCCCCCATGCAATCTGTCATCTACAGGCTTATTTAAAACATGGCCAATCATACTTTTACGAGACATACCCACTAGAACAGGCAAACCCTTGTTAATTAATAGATCAAGGTGCTTTAGTAACTGCAGATTATGACCCAAGGTTTTGCCAAAGCCAAATCCA
>Ga0209384_1000028_pt1 | contig 95498 bp, 94 predicted proteins | sample CoawatmetaG05DNA_FD_187511 | JGI IMG/M metagenome (GOLD analysis project Ga0209384, IMG submission 187511) | Marine microbial communities from the West Antarctic Peninsula - Coastal water metaG058-DNA (SPAdes) (version 2) | ecosystem: Environmental > Aquatic > Marine > Coastal ... | reverse complement strand
TAAACCTTAAATTAACAATTTTTTCTAAATCACTTAAATAAATCGAAGATCTATTAGCAGGCTTAGCTGGTAAATCTATATTTTTTGGTAATTTTTTTCTATTTTCAAAATCAAATGACCACTTATCTCCAGTTGGTTTATTATTATCATCAACTAATATTTTTAAATCTTTTCTCATCATTTGATAAAAACTGGACATCCTAAGACTTTTATTTTTACCAGAAAATTCAATGAATTTATTTTTGGTACATAGAAACATTGGAGAAGGAATTATTGAAAATTTAATGGAGTTCTTAATTAAAATATTTTTAATTTTTTTTTCGAATAAATAGTCCTCTATCTCAAAAAGAGATACTTCATTAATTTTTTCACTTTTTAAAATTCTTAATAATTTAGACTCATACGGTTCAACAAATTCAGCTTCATCAATTGAAAAATAGAATACTTTAAAGCCTTCTTTAATTAATAAATCTCTATATTCACGCATTGAAACAAGAAAATTCAAAATTTTGAGTTTGTGATGCTTGTCTTTAGAGCATAAATCATGGTCCTCTGCCATAAAGATGACGGATGAATCTAATCGTCTTACTTCTTCAATTGGAAATAATTGGTTACCTAGTATTACTTGTAATTTTTTCATGATTGGTTCCAAAAATTTTGATAAATTGATTTTGAGTCATACGTTTTTTTTTGTTTTTCAATATTAAAAAATCTTCCACCGCGTGGGTCTGTTCCACACCCTGCCATATACGCCCAGTTACCTTGATTACTATACACATCATAATCTATGAGTTGGGATTCAAACCAAGCTGCTCCAGCCCTCCAGTCACAACTTAATTCATTTATAAGATAGCTTGCAACTATTTGTCTCATTCTATTTGAAAGAAATCCAGTTGCTTTTAACTCAATCATTCCTGCATTAATGAAGCTGTCATCAGTTTTCCCTTCTATCCATGACATGAAAGTCTCATCATCATGATTTATATTTTGTGTTGTTAGGTTTAACCCGTTTTTATAAAATAATTTATTCCCATACTTAATCATAATAAATCTAAAATAATCACGCCAAAGTAATTCAAAAAAAATCCAATAAGTACTTTCATTTTTTGTGACTTTACTTTCATATTCCTTTAAGTTAAAGAATATTTCCCTTGCCGACAAATAACCTGTGGCAAGCCATGGTGAAAACTTAGTGGAAAAATTTACACCCATTAATTCATTCCTTGTTTCTTTATATTTTTTTGGTTTGTCACTTTGAAAATAGCTATTTAAGTATCTTTTGCCCGGTTTTTCACCGCCCATAAATTCTTTGTATGAAATCGGAAAAGAACTTTTTCTATAGTCATATAAATTTGTATTCAAATCAATTAATTGCTTATCATCTATGGACTTAATCGATGCTATTTTTTTTGAAATATTTATCGGCTTATTTGGGGCTATCCCTGTATCTTCAATTTTTTTTCTGAACTCGGTGAACACATTGGGTATTTCTTCGATACTAAATGGAAGTTGATGCTTCATAAATAATGAGGACTGCCAAAAATAAGAAACATTAACTCCTTCTCTTTCAAGTAATTCTATTTGCTTTGTCTCTTCATAAACTTCAATTGATTCACAAAAAATTGTATCTATTTTATACTTTTTTACTAAATTATTTAAAATTGTAACTGAGTCGTCTACATATATATTTAATGAGTGGCCGTATTGATTTAATTCACTTTTTAATTCGCTTACACCTTGAAATAAAAAAGATTTACGATGTTGACTTGTTTTTTTAAACCCCCATGAAGACTCTTTATCGTTGGAGGTGTCGTAGTTATAAGCAAACAAGATCTCTTCAGATTTTTCTATTGCTAAATTTAGTGAAGGGTTGTCATTTAACCTTAGGTCATTTCTAAACCAATATAAAGATTTCATATTATTCCAAAAGCCTAAGCTAAACTGATATTAATTTTTAATTTTACTTGTCTTGGAAGCTATCTGACAATGCTCAAGTTTATTAAAGCGATATTTTGCGAATTTATCATAAAATAAATTTGTAAGCTGATAGATGCCAGGTAAAGAAATAATATGGCTTAGGTACTTGAAATAACTTAATTGACTCCATATGACTTGGAAAGCATCGACCCCTATATAAAAGCGTTCGTTACAATCTTTCACATGAAGGTACATTAGTGCATCGACAAGTTCAATATTAGCTAATTTTAACTCTTTTGCTGATGATGTAATATCCACCCAATTAAATAGGTTTTTTGGAGCAATCTTCATGTAAAATTTTATTTCTTTGGAGCATAAGTTACATTTACCATCATAGTAAACTGAAATCATTATTTAATTATTCCCTCTGTATCTTATTATGTAGGATCGTAAGGATGCTTGATATTTACTAATTCACAGACACCTCTAAAATGATAAGGCTTATCCCACCCTCTTATTATTTCAATTTTTCCAGTTTTGCGACTTACATTAAAAGAAAAGCCGATCGAGCCATCGTCATCTAGCTCTTTTGTACTAATTTTGTTAGCATCTACATCTAAAAATTGCATACCATGAATTTTATGGACCAAAGTATTGCCTGCAATTTTGATTATTTCAACAGCAGGTTCGCTTCCACATTTTTTTGAGTCCTCACAAAAAATAGTAGATTCTCCATCACAAACTAAATCAATACTCAGCGAATCACTAAATACGAAAGTTGGAAGAAAAAGGAGCAATAATAATAATTTTTTCATTTGATTAGGTTTTATTTTAAGGTAATCTTTTATTACCTACTTTTTTGGTTTTCTTTTTTGAATCTCATCTAGAATTAATTTGCATTCTACCGTTGTTAATGAGCAGCCATTGACGCCATCTTCAAAGTTATAGCCGTCTAACATTAATTCAAGGAATTTTTTAACTTCTTCAATCTCAACGTCAAGAAGTGTTGCTATATCGATTAACATTTGCGTATATTCTTCTGTATGCATAATAAACCTCACAAAATTAAATATTTAAATTAGGTAGTTAATATATCATAAATATTAAGTTCCTTTAAGAGCTCTGGCGTTAAGGTAAGTTCAAATAAATCAACGCTATAATTATCAAGAAAATGAACATCCACCCAATTCTATCCATGTATTTTTTCAAAACAGAGTCAATACTCTTCCCGAATAATTTAACCAATAACGCAATTAAATAAAACCTTGCACCTCGGCCTATTATTGAGCCAAGAACAAAGGGAATGAAGTTCATACTTAAAGCACCAGCAGCAATTGTGAATACTTTATAAGGAATTGGTGAAAAACCTGCAAGGATAATTGCCCAAAAACCCCAATCATTAAACCAATTAACAGCATTTAGGTAGGCTGACATATATCCAAAATTAACTAAAACTGGCTCTATAAAATCATATGAAAACTTACCGATTAAATAGCCAATGATTCCACCTAATACAGATCCAATGGTTGTTATTAATGCAAAGCGCCAAACCTTAGTTGCTTTTGCTAAACACATCGGTGCTAGCATGACATCAGGCGGGATTGGGAAAAAAGATGACTCAGCCACGCTTAATGCAAAAAGATAGTAACTGGCCTTTGCATGTCCAGCTAGGCGAAGTGTAAAGTTATAGAGATGCTGAAATACCTTCATATTATAATAATATTTTACTTATTAGCCCTTATTAAGAAATACAGACCAATCAGTAAAAGAAATATTTGCTCACTCATAAATAACTTCGGAGTTATAAGCCAATCCTGATGAGCAAGTCCCAGAGCAACTGTCATAATAATAACTACAAGCAAGGCCCCAAATCTAGTTAAAAGGCTTCCTAGGTGATTTCTTAAAAGTCCGCCAACAATCAATAGTATTCCGGCAGCTAACTCTGATAAAGCAACAAACGAAGCTAAAGTTTCTGAAAAACCAAAATAATCAATCAGTTTTTGAGGTGGTAAAGGAAACTTTCCGTAGCCATGAAAAATAAAAGAAATGCCTAGGCCAATTCTCAAAAGCCAGGGTGTGAGGAAGATAAAATTATTAAATAATTGATCGATTTTTTTATTTAAACATTCCATATGGATTAAACCCTTTAGTATTAAGAATATATTTATACAATACTCTTAATATTAATCCAAATTTTTTTTTAAATTTCTTTAAACTATAGTAAAATACGCCTCTTCTAGTACGTCCCCATCGTCTAGAGGCCTAGGACACTGCCCTTTCACGGCGGCAACAGGGGTTCGAATCCCCTTGGGGACGCCAATTAATTAAATTTAAACTAATTTTATTTAATTTCGTCATACCAAGTAATGTTAATATTTAGACAATTCTAACCGCTAATTTATATATGATTTCATTACTATTATCACTTGCTGAAAAAAAAATCCTACCTGACTGTTTGATTCGATTTGGTATCCGCTCTCTTTTAGTAAAAAGAATTGGCTCTTTAAAAAATGATAGTCCTGAGAAACATCAAGAGTCAAAACAAGGCTTTATTAATTCAATGGATAACTCGCCAATTGCTTTAGTTCCTGAGCTAGCAAATGAACAGCACTACGAAATTCCATCTAAATTCTATGATTTATGTCTCGGTAAAAATAAAAAATACAGTTCATGCTTTTGGAAAAGTAGTACCGAGAACCTTAATCAGGCTGAACATTTATCTCTAAAGCTTACCTGTCAACATGCAAAGCTTACTGATGGTTTAGATATACTTGAGCTTGGATGTGGGTGGGGGTCACTGACTCTCTGGATGGCAAAAAACTTTCCTAAAAGCAGAATTACCGCAGTATCGAACTCTTCTTCCCAGCGTACTTATATATTAAACCAAGCCAAGCTAAGAAAGTTAAAAAATATCAATGTAATAACGTGTGATATGAATGACTTTAAAACAAATCAAAGGTTTGACCGTATTGTCTCTGTGGAAATGATTGAGCACATGAGAAATCATAGAAGCCTATTTTCCAGTATTTTTAAATGGCTTAAACCGAAAGGCCTATTTTTTATGCATATATTTGTTCATCGCTCCACCCCCTACCTCTTTGAGGTAAAGGATAAAGACGACTGGATGAGTAAGTATTTTTTTTCAGGTGGGATGATGCCCAGCGAAGATCTTCCTCTTCACTTTCAGGATAAACTAACAATTGACGAAAAGTGGGTTTGGTCAGGTCAGCATTACGAGAAGACTGCAAACGCCTGGCTTCAAAATATTGATAAAAATGAGGCTAAAGCGATTGCAATATTAGAGGATATTTATGGCGAAAAGAATGCTAAAAAATGGTTACAGCGTTGGAGAATATTCTTCATGTCTTGCGCAGAACTTTGGGGCTTTGATAAAGGTAATGAGTGGAAGGTTTCTCATTATTTATTTAAAAAATGAAATTTAAATTATTTAATTTTTTATTATTTCAGGCTGGGTGGCTAATTTGCGTTTTAGGAGCTGCTCATGGAAGAACAACCTTAGCATTAGCAACTGTAAGTCTTCTAATTATGATTCATCTGACAGTAACACCTCATAGAATCAACGATGTTAGGTTATTTGCCTACGCGTTGATTTTTGGATTTGTCTTTGACGGACTTATTCAATTTAATGGCTTAATTTTATATAATGATGCAGGCTGGTCTTTTCCGCTCACGCCACTATGGATTCTCATGCTTTGGATTTTATTCGCAATGACTTTAAACCACAGTTTAAGTTGGCTAAAAGGACGAATATTTGTAAGCTCATTGTTTGGAGCTCTTGGTGGCCCTTTAGCCTATATGGCGGCAGAAAAATTAGGGGCTATAACTATCGCTACACCACAATCAATTATTACCCTTTTGGTAGGTTGGGCAATCATTACTCCTGCCTTAGTTTTTTTGTCAAAAAATAATGATTGATACTTATCCTCAAATAATAACTAACCTTTTTATTTTTGCTTTAGCTGGATGGATTATTAGTCTTAAGTCAAAGAACGTTACTCATGTAGATAGCATGTGGAGCCTTTTTTTTGTGCTGACTTACTTTACCGCACTTAGCCAGGTTGATTCGTTCACAGATCGTAATATAGCGGTCTTATTATTACTCGTTCTCTGGGCTTTGAGATTGACGACTCATCTATCAATTAGAAATTTTGGAAAACCAGAAGATATTCGCTACAAAAACATCAGAGACAATAACGAACCAAACTTTAACCTTAAAAGCCTCTACATAATATTTTTGTTTCAAGCTATATTAGCCTTGATAGTTTCGCTTCCTTTAGTAGCGTCAGTATTTAGCTTAAGTCCATATGGAAATTTTGACAAGCTTGGCCTTGCAATGGTAATAGTAGGTATATTAATTGAGTTTATTGCTGACAGGCAACTTAAAAGGTTTGTTAAAAGTGATGATAAAGGCGTTTTAAATAAGGGCCTATGGCGTTATTCAAGGCACCCTAATTATTTTGGTGAATGGCTCGTCTGGTTGGGTTTTTATTTCATATCTGTAAGCGCAGGCTATCTAATTACGATCGTCTCACCCATTTTAATGACCATCTTGCTTATTAAAATTTCTGGAGTTGGGTTAATGGAAGGCACCATCACTGAAAGGCGACCAGATTACAAGGAGTACATAAGAAAAACATCAAGTTTTATTCCATGGTTCCCAAGAAAGTAGCTCTTTAATTTCAATTTAAATTATGCTCATGAATTCATGATAACCTTACAAAAAATATTTTATGTAGATATTTCGAATGGAACCAAACAAATAAATCAAAGTCCATCATATGTTGATAAGATGCACAATAACTGTTACAAACAAGGTGGCGAAAATCGCTTTTTACTTAATAAACTAATTTAACTAAATAATATATATGATTGTTTTTATTAAAATTTTTTTTATCTCAATTATTCTTTCTGGATGCTCAATGAATTCGATAAACCTTAAAACTGTTGACAAAGTTAACCTTGAGGATTTTATGGGCTCTTGGTATGTGATAGCTCATATACCAACATTTATTGAAAAAAGTGCTTATAACGCAGTTGAGTCCTACGAACTAAATATGGATGGAACGGTTGCGACAACCTTTACATTTAATAAAGGATCGCTCGATGGACCAAAAAAAACTTATCATCCGAAGGGTTTTATAATCGAAGGAACAAATAATTCTGAGTGGGGTATGCAATTTTTATGGCCAATTAAATCACAATACAAAATTACTTATTTAGATGCCGATTACAAAACCACAGTGATTGCTCGAGATGCCCTTGATTATGTGTGGATAATGTCTAGAAATAAAAGTATTCCTGATTCGCTGTTAGTTAAAATAAAGCGAGATATAAAAGAAATGGGTTACGACATTAATCTTTTAAGAATTGTGCCACACCAATGATTCTGTCTATCAAATGGCTAACAAAGTTCGTTATGAGTTGGTTTGACAATAGAATTGTTGAGGCTAAGTACTTAAATGTAGAGTTACATGGAAAAGAAATTGATTGGGCTAGAGTAATCCCATACATCATTATCCATCTTTCACTAATATCTTTATTCTTTGTTGGTGTAAGTAAAACTGCGATTTTTATATTTCTTATTATGTATGGCATTAGAATGTTCGCCATTACTGGTTTCTATCATCGTTATTTCTCCCATAAGACCTTTAAAACAAGCCGTATTATGCAGTTTATTTTTGCTATAGTGGGTGCCTCTGCAGTTCAAAGGGGCCCAATTTGGTGGGCCGCTCACCACCGAGAGCATCATATGCATTCGGATACGATAAATGACAAGCACTCCCCTAAAGCACACAGTTTCTTTTGGAGTCACACAGGATGGTTTTTAACTAAAGCAAACTTCCTAACTCATACTAAAATGGTTAAAGAGCTTTCAAGATTCCCAGAATTACGTCTAATTGATCGATTTGATATAATTATTCCAATCGCTACATGTATCTCTCTATATTTTTTAGGTGATTTTTTACTAGTTAACCACCCATCACTCAATACAAATGGATTACAGCTGCTCTCCTGGGGCTTTGTTCTCTCAACAGTTATTTTGTACCATTCTACATTCCTGGTAAATTCAGTAGCTCATCTATGGGGAACAACTCGATACGACACTAAAGATGAAAGTAAAAATAATTTTCTTATTGCCTTGCTTACTTTTGGCGAGGGTTGGCATAACAATCACCACCATTATCCAGGATCTGCAAAACAAGGATTTTATTGGTGGGAAGTTGACCTAACCTATTACCTATTAAAGCTAATGTCTGCACTTGGCTTAATTTGGGACATAAGAACTGTCTCTAGTAATATCAGGGAATCAAATAAAATCAACCAAAAAAAAACTCCTCAGTAAGATGAAAATAGCCATTGTAGGATCTGGAATCTCAGGAAATACTGTTGCCCACCTCCTCCACAAGAAACATAATATTACTTTATTTGAAAAGAATAACCGTATTGGCGGACACTCTCACACTCATAATATCGAAATTAATGGATCTCCAATCTCAGTTGACACAGGATTTATTGTTTTCAATAAAAAGACCTACCCACTATTCTCTTCGTTGCTAAGGGAATTAGATGTGGCACATGAAGATAGCAAGATGAGTTTTAGTGTTTTTTCAAAAAAAACTGGTCTTGAATACAACGGAACCAGTTTAAACACCCTGTTCTCACAAAGGAGAAATATATTTAACCCGAAATTTATTAAAATGATTTTCGAGATACTGCGATTTAATAAGGAATCATTAGGATTGTTAACTACGAGCAAAGAATTAAGCTTGGGTGATTACCTCGCTAAAAATACATACTCAGATTATTTTTTGAAAAATTATATCCTTCCTATGGGTTCAGCAATCTGGTCTTCTAACCTTGAAACTATGATTAAATTTCCAGCAAAATTTTTTGTGACATTTTTACATAACCACGGCATGCTAAATATAAATAATAGGCCGCAATGGTTAACCATCAGTAACGGCTCAAAATCTTATGTACAAAAATTATGCTACCCATTTATTGATAACATCAGACTAAATTCTAATATAAAGTTTATAGAAAGAAAGTCGAATAAAGTTATCGTTCACAGCAAGTATGGGAGTGAAAATTTTGATTATATTTTTATGGCATGTCATAGCAACGAAGCATTAGCTATACTAAAAGATGCAAGTAATAACGAGAAAGAGATATTGGGAGCAATTCCATATACCAACAATGAAGTTTACTTGCATACTGATTCATCCATAATGCCAAAATATAAGTTATCGTGGGCTGCTTGGAACTATAATATAGATAGTAAAGAGAGCGAGCCAATAACCCTGACATACAATATGAATATACTACAAAACATAAAAATTGAGACCCCTGTTCTTGTAACACTAAATCCTAAGGGGTGCATTGACCCCAAAAAAATTATAAAAAAATTAAATTATGCGCACCCCACATTTAGTATCGATAGCATTAATGCTCAAAAAAAACATCATATAATTTCAGGAATTAACCGGACATTCTTTGCAGGTGCATACTGGGGAAACGGATTTCATGAAGATGGTGTTAAAAGCGCATATGACTCAGTAAAGCAACTTAATCAATTGATAAATTAGTATGCATTCAATTTACCAAGGAATAATTACTCACACTAGATCCTCTCCAAAAAAACATAGCTTTTCTTACAAGACTAATATGCTCTACCTAGACCTTGATAAAATAAATGAGGCGTTTTCAGGTAAAGTTTTTTGGAGTTACAATAAACCAAATTTTGCCTCCTTCTATCGCTCTGATTTTTATGGGGACAAAAATAAAACTATAAAGAAATCAATACAAGCATTGCTAATAAAAAAAATTAACCTCAATCATAAGGGTAAAATATTTTTATTAACTACAATCCGTTTTTTTGGTTATTCATTCAATCCAGTTAGCTTTTATTACTGCTTTGATGAGTCAAAAAAAATTCAAGCTATTGTTACCCATATAACAAATACGCCATGGAAAGAAAAATATGCATATGTCCATGACTGTAGAAATAATGAATCAATGACAAAAACATTTAAGTTCGAGAAGAACTTTCATGTGTCCCCCTTTATGCCTATGGATATAGATTATAATTGGGTATTTACTTCTCCTAAAGACTTTCTTTATGTGTCAATGGATAACTACCTTAAAAATAAATTAATCTTCAATGCAACCCTTAGATTGACAAAAAGAGCATGGAGTAGTTTCGGGCTAAATAAAATATTATTTTTATCATTTCCTATGTCAATAAAAGCTATCATATTGATTTACCTTAACGCATTTCTATTATTTATTAAAAGAGTAAAAAGTTACCCTCACCCATGATAAGAAATCTTTTTAACAAAATATCAAAAGAAATAGTTCATAGGAATCTTAGCAGGGTCTCTAAAGGTACACTTATAATCACTGAGGGAAAACAAAAATATCGGTTTGGATTTGACTCTAGCCTTACTGCTGAAATCACGGTCAATAATCGAAGCTTTTATTCTGAGGTTCTACTTGGTGGTTCTATCGGGGCAAGTGAAGCATTTATTCATAAGTCATGGTCCTCAAGAAACTTGACGAAAGTGATTCAATTTATGGCTCGAAATCAATCAACTATGGATAAAATAGAGGGCCCCTTTAAATTATTAATAGCACCTTTTTTAAGAGTGCTTCACAGCTTAAATAAGAATACTTTATATGGAAGTAAACAAAATATAGCGCAGCATTATGATTTAAGTAACAATTTCTTCTCATTATTTTTAGATCAATCCATGATGTATTCTTCTGCAATTTACTCCAAAAAAACAGATTCCCTTGAGGTAGCAGCTGAACATAAACTTAATGTAATCTGTAAGAAATTGCAGCTTAATAAGTCGCACCGTATAATTGAAATCGGATCAGGATGGGGTGGATTTGCTATTTTTGCGGCTAAAAATTATGGATGTCACATCACTACCACAACAATTTCTAGGGAGCAGTACACATTTGTTCGTAAAAAAATAAAGGAGCAGAATCTACAAAATCATATAAAAGTTGTATTTAAGGATTACAGAGAGTTGACTGGAAAATATGATAAATTAGTTTCAATTGAGATGATTGAAGCAGTTGGTCATCAATTTTATGATACTTACTTTGCTAAAATCTCAAAGTTGCTAAAAGATGACGGTGATGGCTTGATTCAGGCAATCACAATCAGAGATCAAAGATACAAGCAAGCTCTAGGAACTGTTGATTTTATCCAAAAATACATCTTCCCTGGAAGCTGCATACCATCTATCAATGCTATTCAAGATTCAATGACTACTTCGGGTGACATGGTGATTAACGATATACTTGATATCGGCATTCATTATGCAAGGACTCTCTCAGTTTGGCGAAAAAGATTTATAACACATAGTGATGAGATTTTAGAGCTTGGTTTTGATGAAGTATTTATCAGAAAATGGTTATTTTATTTTTCTTACTGCGAAGGTGGTTTCCTAGAAAAATCAATCAGTGATGTTCATATACATATCACTAAACCAGAATACAGAAATGTAATTTAAAGAATGAAAGAAAATTCTGTAATTATTATTGGTGCAGGTATTGCAGGATCTAGTTTGGCATACTTCCTAGGCAAAAAACAATGGGACATATGTCTAATTGATAAAGAAAAGCCGGGAAATTTAAATATTTATGGCAACCCTGCTGTTGCCGTCTACCCAAGCTTTATGATAAATAACCTTAGTTATAATAGATTAATGTCTCTATCTATCAAGCACACGTGGAATCTTTTAAATAGTTTAGATCTTGAGTCAGAAGAATGCCAGATGTGTGGAGCTATTGATCTATATGACACAGAGGAAGGTAAAAAAAGAAACACCTTGATACATAAACGTAGCCCAGAAACCAATGAGTTATATAGGTTATATAATACTAAAAAAATTGAGAATCTTTACGGTATTAAGAAAAAAGTAGGTTTCTATTATGAGTTAGGCGGGTGGGTCTCTCCCTTAGCAGTATGTGAAAAGCTAACAAGAAGGAAAAATATAAAAAAATTTTTTGGTACGAAGGTGCTGAAAATTAATAAATTACTTAATGGCTGGGAAGTTTTAACTAATAATCAAAAATTTCACGCAAAAAATATAGTGCTTAGCTCTGCAATTAATATAAAAAAATTTGAAGCTTCAAAGCACCTTTCAGTTGACGCATCTAGAGGACAGGTAAATTGGGTTAAGCATAATAATAAAAGTAATACGCTGCTAGCATTAAATGGGTACCACATACCAAATGTGGGAAGTAAATCAATAATCGGATCAACGTACTCTTTGAATAATACTAATAAATCTATTTCAAGCATAGACTTTAAAAAAAATATAAAAACATTTTCTTCATTAAAATCTACTTCAGAAAAAAATCATATAAGTCCTAATGACGGGTGGGTTGGATTTAGAGCATGTAGCTATGACAGAAATCCATATGTTGGTAAGTTATTAGATCAAAATAGACTTCCGCTTGATGAAAGCGTTAATATTGATGATTTAAGTTGGGTTGATGGCTTATATGTTAATACTTGTTACAATTCGAGAGGTTTTAGCTTCGCACCATACGCTTCCTCTTGCCTTTCTGAACTAATGAATGATAATTTAACCAATAATGGAAGGATGACTTTAAATTACTTAAATCCAGAACGAAGATTTTTAAAAAGCATTGGCCTTAAAAAAAAATTGGCAACTAAATTTTAAAATGAAAAATAAATACATAAAAGAAGCAAAGATAAAAGAGGGTCAAAGTGACCTAAGAGGTGCAATTGAGTTTTATAAAAAAGCTTTAGAAGAAAACCCAAGGGATAATTCTCTACAAATAGATATTGGAAATCTCTTGGCGACATTAGGAGATTTTGAGGAGGCAGCTGGATTTTTTAGGAGAGCAAATAGATTTTTTCCAAATGATAAGAATATTAAAGTTGCATTAGGATTCTGTTTATGCTCAATTGGAAACTCATATCAATTAGGTAATAAATATGACCTAGCAGAGGCGGCTTTCGAGGAAGCTGTTTCATTTGAGCCCGATAATGCAGATTTTATTTTTAACTTAGGTAATGCTCTTTTTTCACAAAATAAATTAAAAAAAGCATTAAAATTATATCAAAAATCGATATTACTTAATGAAGATGGAAATACTTACACTAATTTAGCAAATACTTATCGACGACTTAATGAGCTCACAAATGCAAAGCATAACTACATTAAGGCATTAAAAATAGAGCCCGATCTAATACATGCAAAAATTGAGTTAACCCACTTAATGCAAAGTACATGTGATTGGAGTGAGATTGATAATTATTTTAGTGAGATAAAAAGTCATATTTTAAATAAAAAGCCAGGAAAGATTTCTCCCTTTACAGTCCTCTCAATGCCTGGATTAAATTCAGAGAATCATTTATATGTATCTACAAACTGGTCAGAACAAAAAAAAATAAGCCCTCTACAATCAGATCAGAGAGTTATTAAAAAAAATATTACAATTGGATATTTATCAGCAGACTTTAGAAATCACCCACTTTATTATCTTATCTTTGATGTACTTAATAATCACAATAAAAATAAATTTACTATTAAGTTATTCTACTCAGGAAAACCAGAGGATTCAGACCAATACAGAAACTTTGTGAACATCAATGAATCACTTATTGATATTTCAAATTTTAATGATGAGCAATCTGCAAAGATGATATCGGATGAAGGTGTTGATATTTTGGTGGATTTATCTGGGTTCACAAAAAATACAAGGTCAATGTGTGCAGCATACAGGCCAGCAAAAGTCCATGTTAATTGGCTTGGCTTTGCTGGATCTATGGGCTTTCATCACGGGAAGCCACTTTTTGATTTTATTTTAGCTGACAAATATGTTATCCCTGAGAGCCATAATAAAAATTATGCAGAGAAAATTATCTATTTACCAAACTGCTATCAACCAAATATTGATAATAGGCCCAAAATAAAGGTAAAAGCAAAAGAGTTTTATGGTTTTCAAAATGATAATTTTATATATGCATCATTTTGCCAACCAATAAAAATTACTCGTAACCAGTTTAATATTTGGATGAACGCTCTAAAACAATCACCAAATTCAAAATTATGGTTATTAGATTCTAATAACCTGTATAAAGAAAACTTATATCAATACGCATTAAATAAAGGGGTAAGTAGTGATCGGATCGTATTTGCTCCAAAAGTTTCTTTCAATGAGCATATTATGCGGCACACAATTATTGATTTGTTTCTTGATACCTTCCCTTACAATTCGCACACAGCAGCAAGTGATGCGCTTTGGGGAGAATGCCCAATTTTAACAATGGCAGGTGACACCTTTGCTAGTCGGGTTAGTGGTAGTCTGTTGACTGAAATTGGTTGTCCTGAGCTGATTACTTACAGTCAAGAAAAGTACTTTGATACAGCTATTGATTTATTCAGTAACCCAAAGAAACTCACAAAAATAAAAGAAAAAATTATTCACGGGAAAAAAAACTCTACAATTTTTAAGTCCAAAGAATTCTGCAAGAATCTAGAAAATATATATATAAGTCTACTCTCTGGTTGAAATTAGAACGCCTGCAACTATAAAGACTCCACCGGCAAAGTCTTGAAATACCAGGGTTTCATTTGCTAGGTAATAAGCGGATACTCCAGCAACAACAATTTCAAAAAGAAAGATGGGGCTAGCCCTAACTGATTCAATCAAGGTTAATCCAAGTTGAACTATCATCGTTGTGACTAAGAGAGTAAGCCCTAACAACAACAAAATCAGTAGGCTATTTATCTCAATTAATTGAAAATTAAAATTCATATTAAAATATATACTAATAAATAGAGCGGTAAAAACAACACCTACCCAAATAGAATAAGACTTTTCTTTAACAGAAAGATTTTTAAAGTATCTTGCAAGGACGTTTGTTAGCGCAAAACCTAAGCCTGCTAACAATGCGTAAAAATCACTTTGGTTCAAGTTTGATAAAAATAAATCAGAATCCCATAGAACAATAAAAGCTCCAACTAGACTCAATAAAGCAGCAAGTAAATTTTTTGCGTAAATCTTTTCTTTTAAGAGTAGGTATGAAAAGGGAATTGTCCAAACTGGTGACAGGAAAAACAAAAGCATAACCCTAACAAGCTCGCCCTCTATAACAGCAAGAACATATGAAAGGTTAGTGACCCCTCCTACAAAAGCATAAATCCAAAAAAATTTATTTTTTAAGCTAGAGAAATCATCTAACCTATAAAAAAACAACGCTGGAATTAAAGCAAAAGAAAAACTAAGTAAGCTTGACTGAACCCCAGATATACCAGCATCATTAAGGATTCTGTATGGAAACCAAACCAAACCCCAAGAAATAGTCCCAAATAATAAATAAAATATCCCTTTAGATGAGGCTAATTTTTTAAAAATAAACCCACCTTATCGCTAACAATTAAATTTAAATTTTTATCAAATGGATCTAGCAAATGCAAACCGTGCATCTTACGCATCCATGTCATCTGTCTCTTCGCAAGCTGTCGAGTTGCAAAAATAATCTTATTAGTTAAGTCATCTTTATTAATTTTATTTTTTAAATATAGGTAAACTTGTTTATAACCAACCGCCCTCATTGATGGGTACGAATCGTTCAACAAAGGATACTTTTTAAGAATAGCCTCAACCTCATCAATTAAGCCATTCTTCATGATTAACTTAGTTCTGTCTTCTATTAGGCGATGAAGCTTTTCCCTATTTGATGGATAAAGTGCCAGTTTTAAAATATTTTTTGAAAAATTTGGACTACTTTTCCCACTATGGAATGAAGACAAAGGTCTTCCAGAAACATAATAAACCTCTAAAGCTCGAGTTACCCTTTGGGTATCTTTGTGGTTGATTTTAAGACTGATTACAGGATCAATCTCTTTAAGCTTTTTGAATAAGAAATCAATACCGAATTCTTCTAACTCTTTATTAACCATCTCTCTAACCATTTTAGTTGTTCCTGGAAGACTGTCTAAAGGAAACTCTAGAGCATTAAAATACATCATAGTTCCTCCAACTAAAAGGGGGGATCTAGAAGTGGATTGAATTTTAGTTGTTATCAAATCAACATCGACCTTAAAGTTGTTAACAGAATATTTTTCAGAAGGATTTCTAATGTCAATTAGGTGATGAGGGTAACTTTTTTGCTCCACTTTAGAAATTTTTGCTGTTCCAATATCCATATCTTGATAAACTTGAGCTGAGTCGACACTAATCAAATCTACATTAAAGTTATCATAAGTATATTTCGCTAATTCAGTTTTTCCTGATGCAGTTGGGCCAATGATAAAAATTTTTTTCACTTATTTAAATTATTTCCATCATTATTTGCAAACTTTACACCTGACTTTATATAACCTTTTATGCCTTTAAAGATTGCATTAGCTAGCTTATCCTGAAATTTATTAGATTTAAGATTTTTCTCTTCCTGTGGGTTACTTAAAAAGGCTGTTTCAACTAATATTGACGGGATATCCGGAGCCTTTAAAACAGCAAAACCTGCTTGCTCCACCCTTTTCTTATGTAAATTATTAACTTTTTTAATCTCCTGTAATACAAAATTTCCAAGTTTTAAACTGTCATTTATTGTAGCGCTTTGTGAAAGGTCTAGTAATGTTCTGGCCAATACTGGCTCTTTATCATCAATACTTACTCCTCCAATAAGATCGGCTTCATTTTCTTTATTAGCTAAAAATTTAGCAAACGCACTTGAGGCACCTCTTTCAGATAAAGCAAAGACTGAGGAGCCGCTAACGCTTCTCTTGTTAAACGCATCCGCATGAATAGAAACAAAGATATCAGCCTTGTATTTTCGGGCTTTAGACACCCTTCCTTTAAGTGGCACATAATAATCTTTGTCTCGAATTAAAATAGCTTTCATATCTTTGTGTTTATCAATTAGTTTTTTTAATTTTTTTGAAATACGTAAATTTATATCCTTTTCTTTGGTTCCCCTTTTTCCAAGAGCTCCTGGATCTTCGCCTCCATGACCAGCATCTATTGCAATAGTTATTTTTTGTTTTTTATCGACCAAAACTTCTTTTTTTGGCTTATTTTGTATTATCTTTTTAGTCTCAGAACGTGGTTTTTTCTTTTCTTCAATCTGCTTTAATAGAATCGCAATATTGTCTTTTTCATTAGGATATACGTCTATAACCAATCTATGTTGGTACGGTGCTATTGGCGATAACGAAAAAATCTTAACGCGAGCGGAATTTTTTAAATCAATAACAACTCTCGTAACTCGTTGATTAAACTGTCCAATTCTTATAGTTTTAATATTTGGGTCACTAGCTTTAACCTGTTTGGTCAAAAGCTTTAGGGCGCTATTAAGTTGTATACCTTTTAAATCAATAACTATGCGCTCCGGATTCTGAAGCATCATCTGGTCATTATTAATCCTTGAAGTTGATTCAATTGTTATTCTTGTGTAGTCAGGTGATGGCCATACCCTAGTCGCCTCTATTGAATTGATTGCAAACAAATTGCACGCAAATATAACTGTGCATACAAATACTAAAAACTTAATTAAGTTAAGCCTGAACAATACTTGGTTCCTTTTTTACTAAATGAATAAATACTAGCCTCACGACCCCCGCTCTTTTCGTACAATATTTCTACCATTACGTCTGGCTCACATAGGACGCCTTTTGCTTTCTCTGCCCACTCAATCATAGTTACATCTAAATCATTAATAAATTCGTTAAATCCTGCAGAAACCCACTCTTCAGGGCTATTAAAACGGTAAAGATCAATATGATTTAAATTAACATTATTAATTTGATACTGTTCAATTAAATTATAGCTAGGGCTCTTAACACTTCCAATGTGCCCAAGCGTAGCCAATAAGCCTCTAACTAGAGTTGTTTTACCGGCGCCAAGATCCCCCCTAAGAAAGATCAAAAGTCCCTGAGGAAGGTTTTTCGCTAGTTTTCGGCCCAATAATAAAGTGTCCTCTTCTTGCGCTAAAAAAATTGTTGTCTCTTTTATCATAGTTTTAGTTTATTATTTTTTCTTATGAATGATAAGTTAAAGATGAACATAATTGCTAAAAAAATTAAATCCTGGGGAATTGAACTCGGATTCAATCAAGTAGGAATATGTGATATTAACTTAAATCATGCAAAAAAGTCTTATTTTGAATGGCTTGCAGCCGGTTTTCATGGTGAAATGGATTATCTTGATAAGCATAAAGAATTTAAATTTAAGCCAGATTCATTGGTTCCAAGCACAATTAGGATAATTTCTGTAAAACTGGATTACCTCCCCAGCGGTGATAATGCCGAAAAAATACTTCAGGATAAAAATAAAGCATATATTTCAAGATACGCTTTGGGAAGAGATTATCATAAGGTTGTTAGAGGTAAACTTAAAAAGTTAATTAATAGGATGCGGAGCGAGTTTACTGAATTAAATATTAATTGTAGGGTATTTTCTGATAGTGCTCCGGTATTAGAGGTGGAGCTTGCTGAAAAATCAGGATTGGGATGGCGGGGTAAACATACATTACTAATTAATAAAAACCACGGGTCATGGTTTTTCCTTGGCGAAATTTTCATAAACTTACCTCTACCGATCGACAAAAAAGAAATTAATCACTGCGGAAGTTGTAGCGCCTGTATTGATGTTTGTCCAACCAAGGCAATAATTGGTCCTTACAAAGTTGATGCTAGGAAATGTATATCGTACTTAACGATTGAACATAAAGGGTCGATACCTCTAGAGTTTCGAAGGCCAATTGGTAACAGAATATATGGTTGTGATGATTGTCAGTTAGTCTGTCCTTGGAATAAATTTAGTAATCTCACCGAAGAACATGATTTTATAATAAGAAAAAATCTTAATAAAATATCTCTTTTAGATTCATTTAAGATTAAAGAAAATGAATTTCAAGAAATGTTTGAAGGAAGTGCTATCTTAAGAATTGGTTATGAGCGATGGTTAAGGAATGTTGCAATTGGTCTAGGTAACGCACCTAAATCAAAAATAATATTAAACGTATTAAGATCTAGATTAAAAAATTCATCCTTAATGGTTAAAGAACACATTGAATGGGCAATAAAAGAACAGGAAGAGAAAATCTAACAATGTTTTTGTTGTAAAAATTTGCTACAATTACACCCTTAATAAATTATCACTACTTCGAAAAACTCACATATGGAATCAATAAAAAAAAGTTCATCCTGGAAGTCTTTAGAGGTACATTTTAATTCAATGAAAACAGTGCATATGCGTGATTTGTTTTCTGAAGATAAAGATAGGTTTAAAAAAAACCATATTCTGTTCGATGATATTTTAGTTGATTACTCAAAAAATAGAATTACAGAAGAAACAAAAAAAAACCTAATCTCACTTGCTAAAGAAGCTGATATTGAAAGCTGGAGGGATAAGTTATTCTCAGGAGAGAAAGTAAATTTCACTGAAGATAGATCTGCATTACATACTGCCTTAAGAAACCAATCAAGCAAACCAATTTATTCCAACGGCAAGAACGTTATGCCAGATGTAAGTGCTTCATTAGAGAAAATGAAGCTTATTTCTGAATCGATTAGAACAGGTGAATGGAAAGGGTATACAGGGGAAAAAATTAGAACCGTTGTGAATATTGGTATTGGCGGATCTAACCTTGGGCCCTCCATGGTATGTAAGGCTCTAAAGTCATTTGGTTCTAGCTCAATTACTCCTCTCTTTGTTTCAAATATAGATGGAGCAGACCTCGCGCAAATACTTGAAAAATGCGACCCCAAATCAACTTTATTTATTGTAGCTTCAAAAACTTTTACTACCCAAGAAACCATGACAAATGCTTTTTCATCAAGAAAATGGTTGATTGATAAACTGGGAAACGATGAAGCAATTAAAAAACACTTTGTTGCAATTTCCAGTAATAAAGAAGCCGTTAATAAATTTGGAATCAGCACAGATAATATGTTTACCATATCAGATTGGGTTGGTGGTAGATATTCATTATGGTCACCTATTGGACTTTCAATAGCTATTTTTATTGGCATGAAGAACTTTGAAGACTTACTTCATGGTGGTTATGAAGCAGACGAGCACTTTAAGTCAGCTCCACTCGAAAATAATATACCCATCATGTTGGCCCTTATTGGTATATGGAATATAAATTTCTTTGGCTTCACAACGCATGCTATTTTACCTTATGACCAAGGCCTGTCATTACTGCCTGCATACCTCCAGCAGGCAGACATGGAAAGCAACGGAAAGTTTGTTGACAGAGGTGGGGACAAGGTTGATATGGATACTGGGCCTATTTTATGGGGGGAATCTGGTACGAATGGACAACATGCTTTTTATCAACTTCTTCATCAGGGCACTAAAATTGCGCCAAGTGATTTTTTAATGCCAATTAAGTCTCAATACCAAATAGGCGAAAGTGGAACCGAACACCACAAAATACTAATATCTAATTTTATAGCTCAGACACAATCACTTATGATGGGAAAAACGGAACAAGAAGTTCGCGCCGAGCTAGTTAGATCAAAAGAGGATATTAGTAATATGGAAACCTTAATTCCGCACCTTACATTTGATGGCAACAGGCCATCAACTTCAATATTATTCAAATCATTAACCCCTAAAACACTAGGAAGAATTATAGCTATCTATGAGCATAAAATTTTTACTCAGGGAGTGATATGGAACATAAACTCGTTCGACCAATGGGGCGTAGAGTATGGAAAACAAATAGCAAGGCTGGTATTACCAAAACTTCTCAATAATGAAAAAATTACTCAGTTCGACTCATCTACAAATAACTTAATAAATTACACTAAAAATAATACTTAAGTACCTATTTTAAAGTAATATTTTCTTTTATTTTCTTAATAAAACTATTTCCAATAGACCCGCCAATTCCGGCACCAATTTTTTCAGCCAGGGTGTCACCAAATGAATCGTAAACAGTAAAGTCAACAATCTCTTCACTCTTTACAATATTTCTGGCTACAGAATCTACCGTGCCAAATTCATCAGCAAGACCAAGTGTAATTGCACGGTCCCCATTCCAAAAAAGACCTGAGAAGATTTCTGGGTCCGCTGAAAGCTTATCGCCCCGGCCCTGCTTAACAACATCTATAAACTGTTGATGAACATCATCTAAAAGCTGCTTTATAAAAATACTTTGTTTAGGGGAAACTGGTAAAAAAGGGTCAAGGATCCCCTTATTTTCTCCAGCTGTAATCAATCTTCTTTCAACGCCAATCTTTTCTATAATGCCTTCAAAGCCAAAGCCATCCATTCGAACCCCGATTGAGCCAACAATACTTGCCTTATCAACAAAAATTTTATCTGCAGCAACAGCGATATAATAACCTCCAGATGCACAGATATCCTGAACAACTGCGTAGACTGGTATTTCAGGGAACATCTGTTGGCCCCTTCGAATTTCGTCATTAATCATTCCAGATTGAACCGGGCTACCGCCTGGACTATTAATTGACAATATTATTGCTTTTGTACCGGAGTAACTATAAGCATCTTTTAGGCTGCTAATAACATCCTCTGCCGAAACATCTGAGCCGCTACCAATAACCCCGTCAATTTTAATTAATGCAGAAAAATCGCCTGATGCTGGAAGCGTACTTCTTCCTGAAGTCACCACAAAAAATAAAATAATACCAAGGTAAGATAATGTAAATAATTTAAAGAAAATCCCCCATCGCCTTGTTTTTTTTTGTTCTAATAAGGAGTCAGTTGCAATTTTTTCAATCACATTTTTTTCCCATTGATTATCTTTTTTTTCAGCCATATGTCAAACCTCTATAAATTCATTAAACCTCTATTACAATATTACTTTTGGTCTCATTAATTGTTAAACTTTCTAAATGGGCTCCTTTGCAGGGGCCTGCGACACATTCTCCTGTTGTCGGTTCGTATAACGCACCATGTGTAGAGCAAACAATAAATCTATTCTCATCGTCAAAGAAGTTATTTGGATCCCAATCTAGCTCAACATCGAGGTGCTTACACTTGTTAACATAAGCAAAATAACTTTTATTATATAGGACAATGAAAACCTCTATTGAATCATTATTTCTTTTAACTATAAGTTTAGTGGAGAATTTGTTTTTTAAAAATTTTTGCTTATCAATTATTACCTTATTAACCATTTTTTCTAAGCCACTCAAACATTTCATAAGCATCTGTGACAAAGCCCAGTGAATTAAAACCATTAAGCTGACTTAGTGGCTGAGATCCATATGTCACAGCTAGTGACGCAACCTTTGCATTCATTGCCATCTGGAGATCGAATACTGAATCACCAACCATTAAGGCTCTTCCAGGCTCCACCATAAGCTCATTTAAAGTGTCAGTAATCATTTGTGGGTGAGGTTTTGAAAAACAATCGTCGACTGTTTTCGTTATTTTAAAATAAGGTTTAATAATGCTACCATCTAGAGCTCTATTTAAACCCCTCCTTGATCCTCCAGTTGCAATGGTCAAAATATAACCTTTCCTAAAAAGCTCTTTAACCCCTAACCCAACTCCTTCAAATAAATTAATATTATGTGACTCGGCCTTATATAAATTTATATATGTATCTTGCAGGCTTTTAATTTCTGAGGAACTGCAATCAGGTAATAGTTTATGCAGGGCCTGCTCCAAATCTAACCCAATTATCGATTTTACTTTTTTAAGGCTCGGCAAATCAATTTGCTCCAATGAACAAGCCTTTAATATCAAATCAGTTATCAAATTTGTTGAGTTAGAGAGAGTTCCATCCCAGTCAAAAATAATTAAATCAAAGTTTCGTTTCATAAGTTAACTCGCATTAGCTTGAACAAACCTGCTCAGTTCCTCAGGAGTGTTTGCTTTAATTAATAACTTCTTTTGTGTGCCTGGATGAATAAAGCCGTATTCATGGGCATGTAAAAACATTCTGCTTAAACCCAACTTTTTAAGTTTTTTGTTCAACTGAAAATCTCCATACTTATCATCACCTAAAACTGGGTAGCCTAGATGAGCCAAGTGAACTCTTATTTGGTGAGTGCGGCCTGTAATTAACTTAACGTCCAACAAGGAGTAACTACTAAAATTTTTATTTAAGAAAAAAACTGACTTTGATGATAAAACTGGTTGCTGGTTATTCTTTCTCGTAACCACCCTTACCTTTTGACCTTCGTTTGTTGTTGTTTTTAAAAGATCTAAAGTAACAATTTTTTGTTTTTCTTTCCAGTTACCAAGAACACCAACCTGGTATTTCTTATGAATTTTTTTTTCTCTAATTTGCTTTTGAATATCAACTAATGCAATTCTTTTTTTTGCAATTAATAAAACTCCTGATGTCTCCTTATCAATCCGATGAATAAGCTCTAAAAATTTTGCGGTAGGCCTTAGATTTCTCAACAACTCAATCACCCCAAAACTGAGTCCGCTACCACCATGAACTGCAATGCCTGAGGGCTTATTAAGAACCATCAAAAACTCATCTTCGAATAAAATATTATCAAGAATGCTATTTTCAACTTGCTTACTAATATTAATATGAGGATTATTTATTTTAGGACGGAAATCAACGGGAGGAATTCTAACACTATCACCCACTGTCAATTTGAACTCCGTACGTACTCTTTTTTTATTAACCCTAACCTGGCCGCTTCGGAGTAACTTATAAATATGACTTTTAGGTACGCCTTTTAAAATTTTAATTAAATAATTATCAATTTTTTGAGCTGCACTTCCCTCATCTACAATCTGGTAAGTCACTTTTCTTTCAATTTGATCAGTCATATTTATGTTTTCATTTAACAATTTATAACATATACTTAAAACGTTCAGGTATCTTTAGAAATAACTAAAGAGAAAACTTTTCTGAATTATACATGTACAACAAGAATTCAAGGTTAGTTCTGCTCACCATAATAAAAAGAGATAAGAAGCAGAAAAACTAAAGATTTTAAAAAAGAATTTACAAAATTATAATTAGATAATGACATTAATTTAATGATATTGTTTTCAGGGTAAAAATGAAGCATTGAATTTGGAAAATAGTTTGATTTTCCATTACTTGCTTTTGATGAAGGTGCATATCTAGCGTACCCGCTTAATTCGTTTAATTTTGTAATAATTCTTTGTCTAAAATCTTCATATTTATTTGGAGATAAAGAAATGAAAAGAATGTTATTTAATGCAACACAATCAGAAGAGTTGCGAGTAGCAACAATTGATGGGGACAAGCTTGAAGATTTAGATTTTGAAAGAGGTAATAAAGAGCAAAGAAAAAGTAATATATATAAAGCAGTCGTAACAAGAGTTGAGCCATCTCTCGAGGCAGCTTTTGTAAATTATGGGGTTGACCGCCACGGTTTTCTACCCTTCAAAGAAATTTCAAGTGAATATTATTCCAAAAAAACTCGTAAACAAAGTATTTCAATAAGAGATGTTATATCTGAGGGACAGGAACTAATCGTTCAAGTAACAAAAGATGAGCGTGGAAATAAAGGTGCAGCTTTAACCACCTACCTTTCTTTGGCTGGAAGGTACATCGTACTTATGCCTAATAACAAAGATGGCGGCGGTATCTCTAGACGCATTGAAGGAGATGAGAGGTCAAAGTTTAAAGAAACACTGGTGCAAGTTAAAGTCCCACAAGGAATGAGTGTTATTGGAAGAACAGCTGGTATTGGTATTAATTCAGAAGATATTCAATGGGATTTAGATTATCTAACGCAACTATGGAACGCGATTGAAAATGCTGGCAAAGCTCAGTCGGGGTCCTTCCTTATTTATCAAGAAAGCAATCTTGTAATTAGAGCTATTCGTGATTATTTTAGTACGAACATTGAAGAGATACTAATAGATAAAAAAGAAATTTACGATCAAGCTCATCAATTTATGAGTCATGTTATGCCAATGTATGCAGATAGAATAAAGTTATATGAAGATGAAGTGTCATTATTTTCAAAATACAAAATAGAGAACCAAATTGAATCAGCTTTTCTAAGAGAGGTTCAGCTTCCATCAGGGGGCTCAATAGTTATAGATCATACCGAAGCACTAGTTTCCATTGATGTAAACTCAAGTCGATCAACAAAAGGTAGAGATATAGAAAATACAGCATTTAATACAAACATTGAAGCTGCTAATGAAGTTTCGAAACAGCTTAGACTAAGAGATATTGGTGGCCTTATAGTTATTGATTTTATTGATATGGAAAACTCAAAAAATCAAAGAGATGTTGAAAACACAATGCTAGGTAATTTTAAACAAGATAAAGCAAGAATTCAAATGAATAAGATTTCAAAATTTGGATTACTTGAGCTATCAAGACAAAGACTTCGACCAAGTCTTGGTGAATCAGTAAATGGATCATGTCCCAGGTGTGATGGTACTGGCAGAGTAAGAGATGTTCAGTCTACTTCGTTATTTATTTTACGATTAATTCAAGAGGAAGCAAATAAAAAATCTAATCAATCAATTTCAATCCAAGTACCGGTTGAAGTGGCAACTTTACTTCTAAATGAAAAAAGAAATGACATTAAAGAAATCGAAGATCGAAGTACTAACCAAATTGTAATTATACCAAATAGGTATTTTGAAATACCAAAATACCACCTTGATACATCTTCTACTTCAGGGTCAGCAAGTTATAAGTTAGTTGAGCAACCGCTAGAAGGTGCTTCTTCCCGTGATGACCTAAAAGAGGCTAAAGAAGAAAAGCTTCAGCCTGTTGTTAAAAATGTAATTCCGGCTGATAAGAATAAAAAAAATAAATCAATATTTGGATTTTTCAAAAACCTCATTGGTGTAAATGAATCTGAGTTGGAGCTACCAAAAGAAACGGTAGAGACACTTAGAGAGAAAACAGACCTTACTCAAAAAGAAGGTGGTCATAAAACACAAAACTTCAATAAGAGGCCTAATAGAAATAGACGCTCCCCTTATAAAGGAAAAGGAAATCCAAACCAAAATAAAAATAACGGGCCAAGGGGTAATGAGAGAAATCAGACTACTCCTCCACCTACTGATAAAGCAAAAGAAAATAATATAATAGCTCCAAACAAAGCAAAAGAAGATAATGTAATCGCTCCAAGTAAAATTGAAGTAGAGCAAGTAAAAAATCCAATAAAGAAGAGAGCCCCAAGGCTTGAAAAGATAGATCTTACAAAGGTAGGACTTAAATTAGTTGAAACTACCAAAAAATCAACTAAACCAGAGCAACCAAAAGCACCTGAAAAGAAAACAGTTAGGAAAACTGCAAGTTGGCAAGCAAAAAAAGAACTAAGTCCAAAAGCAGCGACAAAATTAGTGATGGTTGAAACTAAAAAACCGGCTGTTAAAAAACCGGCTGTTAAAAAACCGGCTGTTAAAAAACCGGCTGTTAAAAAACCGGCTGTTAAAAAACCGGCTGTTAAAAAAGTTAGTCCAAAAAAAGGTTAAATAAATACCAGCCAAGATAAGAAAATAACAATACTCCAAGGGCATTAGCAAATATAAAAGTGATGCCCATATATATTTCACCTTTCTGGAAAAGATTAAGAATATCTGCAGAGTAAGCTGAAAAAGTAGTTAAACTTCCCAAAAAACCTACATTTAATGCAACCCGAACGTCTTCAGTGATATTTACTGCTGAGCTTTGGAATGCCGCGTAAGACAGCCCCATTATAAAACCTCCAACTATGTTTACCAAAAGAGTCCCTAAGGGCAGTGATGGGTAAAGCAGAGCTAATATATACGTTGTTCCCCATCGAAGCCATGCCCCGATAGCTGCAGAAAAACCTACTAATATGAAGTTTGTAAAAGAAAACATAATTTATATTTTAATAAAGTGCTCTCTATAATATTTAAGTTCCTCTATTGACTCTTTTATATCCGCCATCGCCTCATGTTTGCCGCCCTTCTTAAAGCCGCTAATTAATTCTGGCTTCCATCTCTTAGCAAGCTCCTTAAAAACACTGACATCTAGATTCCGATAATGAAAATAATTTTCTAACTCTGGCATATTTAAAGCCATGAACCTTCTGTCCTGGCATATTGAATTTCCGCACATAGGGGACTTATTTTTATCAACGTGCTTACTAATAAAATCTAAAAGCTGCTTCGCAGCTAAATGCTCTGTAACTGTTGAATTTTTTACTTTTTCGATCAACCCTGATTTTCCGTGAGTTGATTGATTCCAAGAATCCATCTTCGCGAGTGCTTCGTCGGACTGCTTTATAACTACAATAGGTCCTTCCTCTAAAATTGTTAAGAAAGGATCAGTAATAATAATTGCAATCTCTAATATTTTATCTGTTTGAGAATTCAGGCCGGTCATTTCCATATCTAGCCAAATTAGGTTGTTGTGATTTTTACTCATCATGATTTCCATTAAAATTTAATATTAAATTGCGATATTGCAACACATTCACTTACTTTTATATTGATTTTACTGCACAATACACTTTTTGTTACATAAGTATAAGCAATCATGAATAATTACCAATCTTTTTTTATATTTCTTATTATTTTTACGTCCTTATTTTCATACTGGCTCAATAATAGACAAATTAATTATGTACTAAAGAACAAAAGCAATGTTCCTAAAGAGTTTTCTAAAATAATAAAGCCTAAGGACCATATAAAAGCAGCTGAATATACAGTCGCTAAAACTAAATTCTCATCATTTGAGTTGATTATCTCAGCCCTAATTCTATATTTTCTAACCTTAGGGGGTGGAATTAATTTAATTAATAACTTAATTAGCCCTTATTTTGAGGACACTTTAATATCTGGTTCCTTTATCTTGGTTTCAACTTTTGTAGCTCTTAGTTTAATTGGAATACCTTCAGCAATATACAGCCAATTTGTCATTGAGGAAAAATTTGGTTTTAATAAAATGAAGCTTAAACTTTTTTGGATGGATACCTTTAAAACAACTATATTGACGATAATAATATCAACACCAATTGCGTATGCCACATTATGGATAATTTTTAATCTAGGAAATTTATGGTGGATTTGGTTATGGGCGTTTATCAGCGTAGTCCTTTTATTGGTAAACATACTTTATCCAATAGTTAAACAACTCTTTAATGAGTTTAAGCCATTGGAAGATAAAATATTACAATCAAATCTCGAAAAACTTTTAAAAAAATGTGGGTTTGTATCTAGCGGCTTATTCGTTATGAATGGGTCATTAAGGAGTACGCATGGAAATGCATTTTTTGGTGGCTTTGGTAAAACAAAAAGGATCGTATTTTTCGATACTCTTTTAGAAAAACTTTCTCATAAGGAGGTTGAGGCAGTTATAGCTCACGAGTTAGGACATTTTCATCATAACCACATAAAGAAGCAACTAGCCTTTAGTATTATTTTTTTATTCATAGCTCTTTATCTGTTGGGTGACCTTAAAGATAGTGAGTTACTTTACAAGTCATTAGGGGTTGAGTTAGCTTCAAACACTAATTTCATCTTATTACTTATCCTAGTCATCATTCCGTTCCTTTCGTTCTTTATGCAGCCATATATGGCCTATAAATCCAGAAAAGCAGAGTATGAAGCAGATGAATATGCTTGCTTGCATGCAAAACCTGATGATTTAAAGCAATCACTCACTAAGCTATACAGAGACAATGCTTCAACATTAACACCTGACCCTCTTTTTTCATTTTTCAACCACTCTCATCCACCAGCACTTATGAGACTAAAAGCTATAGATAAGATATAAATGGAAATTACAACACGAATGGAGTTTGACTCAGGGCATAGAATTCCTAATCACAAAAGCTCTTGTAAGAACCTACATGGCCATCGATATGCTATTGAGGTTACAGTTAAAGGAGAGATAATGTCCAATCAAAATGACTCAGACTTTGGGATGGTTTTAGATTTTAAAGATGCTAAAGAAATAATAAGAGTAAATATAGTGAATCAATGGGATCATGCTTTTATAGTTTTCAAAGGAGATAAAATTGTTCTAGATTTTCTAGAAACTCTCAATAACCATAAAACAGTTGTATTTCCTCTGGTGCCGACAGCAGAAAATATGGCTCTCGTTGCAATGCAAAAACTTAAGGAGCTTTTTAAAGACAAGTACCGTGGCTCAATAATCCCAGTCAAAGTCCGGCTGTTCGAGACACCCAATAACTGGGCAGATGCATACTAATCAAAACCAAATGCTTACGATTCAAGCTCACTAAAATAATTATCATTTAACTTTAGCTCAGCTTTACTTGCGTTAACTATTTTTAGATCAGACTTGTTTATGTTTTCAAACTTTACACTCTTAACAGACTCAGAAAAATCTATCGATAAAGCTTCCTGGCCCCTTGTCATAGCTAGATAAACTTCACCTAAAAGCTCAGCATCAAGTAAGGCCCCATGCAGACTTCTTTCAGAGTTATCTACTTGATAGTACTTACACAAAGCGTTTAGATTATTTCTTTGTCCGGGCCTAATATCTCTTGCCATTTTAAGGGAGTCAACTATGCTAACCGGGTACTCTTCAAACCTTTTTAAACTAGCTTTACCAAGCTCCATATCCAAAAAACCTACATCAAAAGGTGCGTTATGAATAATAACTTCACTCCCCCTTATGAATTCCAAAAAATCTGAAGCTACGTCTTGAAACAAAGGCTTGTCCTTAAGAAAGTCTAAAGTAATACCATGAACCTCCTGGGCTGCCGCATCTATTTCTCTTAATGGATTAACATAGGAGTGAAAACGGTTGTTTGTTTGCTGGCGATTGATAATTTCTATTGCCGCAATTTCAATGACTCTATGCCCTAAATTTGGATCTAAGCCAGTAGTCTCTGTATCTAAAAATATTTGCTTCATATATGTGTGCTATTCACATCCTTTATTAGCTAAATAATCTGCTCTTTCATTGCCCGGATCACCCGAATGTCCTTTTACCCATTCCCATTTTATAGTAAATTTAGATGAAATATCATCTAGATCAACCCATAAATCTTTATTTTTAACAGGCTTTCTGTTGCTAGATCTCCAGCCATTTTGCTTCCACTTAAAAATCCATTCACTAATTCCCTTCTGAACATAGCTTGAATCAGTAAATATTGTAATATCTCTACCTGAGTTAATTTCTCTAAGAGCCATTATCACTGCTTTTAATTCCATGCGATTGTTGGTGGTAAGATTCTCACCTCCGTATATTTCTTTTTCCTCTGAGGCATAAATAATCAATGCACCCCACCCTCCAGGCCCAGGGTTTCCTTTGCATGCTCCATCCGTGTAAATTTTAATCATATTTTTTATTCGCAACAACAATAGATTGCTTTATTTTTCTCCATTTAGGTTTTATTGGAATTAATCCAGGTACTTTTTTTTGAACCACAATAAAGTAGACATTTCCTAGAAAAGGAAACCACCTATCTCCAAAACTCTCCCAAGTTTTATTAAAAAAAGACTTATGATCTAAAAATAGTGGTTGATAAAATGAAACTTTAGCCTCGGTAACACTAAAACCTGCATCTATAAGTTGACCCTGGAGTTTTCGCATACTGAGAAATGAAGCATTCCACGGAAAGTAATTATCAAAACCAAAAAAGCTTCTTGCCCCTGCAAAACTTATAGGATTAAAGGTGCTAATTATGACATAACCACCAGGAAGTATTACTCGAAACAACTCATCTACTAAAGCCTGAGTGTCATTAATTTTTTCAAAAATATGGGAGGCAACTATAAGATCAACAGAGCTAGAATCAAAAGGAAGGGATTCTTCAAGTAGCTCTATGCTTTGAGCTTTACCATAAGTAAAGAAATGGCTTTTAATCTTAGAGTGCTCAAGAAAATTAACTTCGCCAGCACTTAATTGAACAGCATAGTAGCCAAATTTTTGCTGGACAAACTTGTTAATAACAACTTTTTCAAACTGTAGTAAATTTTTTCCTGCCTTAGTATTAAACCAATTCATTTTCTAAAAATAACACAAAAACATAGTAAACTTTAACTTCTTATGCATTTAACTTTACCTAAAAATTCAAACATATCAATTTCACCAATTGAGTCATTTAGTGACAATTATATTTGGTTAATAGAAAGAGGTAATGATGCTATATTAATTGATCCGGGAGACCATAAGCCTGCTGTCAAGGTACTACAAGAAAAAAAATTAAATTTAAAAGCAATATTAGTGACCCATAAACATTTTGACCATATTGGAGGAATCTCTTCTCTTATAGACTCTTACCCGTCTGTAGAAATTTACGCTCCTTTAAATAATTATAATTTTAATTTCAAACAAGTGAAAGATGGTGACTTAATTAATCTGAGTAATATAGATTTATCATTTACGGTTATTAAAACACCTGGACATACCCTTGACCATGTCGTATACATTGATCAAGACCACCTATTTTGCGGAGATACACTCTTCGCTTGCGGCTGTGGAAGAATTTTTGAAGGGACATATAAGCAAATGTATGAATCATTAACAAAAATTTCATCCTTACCGGAAAATATTAAAGTATATTGTGCTCATGAATATACAATGGATAATATCGAGTTTGCTTTAATAGAAGATAAAGCCAACAAAGCTTTACTTCAAAGAAAAGAGAAACTAAAAAATCTTAAAGTAACTTTGCCCACAACAATAAAAGAAGAGCTGGAAACTAACCCCTTTTTAAGAGCTAGAAATGAATCAGTTTTTAAAAAATTAAGGATCAAAAAAGATGCATATTAGATTAATCAAACTTACACTATTACTGCTTTCAATTATATTTTCCGCTAATTTATTTGCCGGAGTAAATGCCCTTGGTCAAAAATTTGAAATTTTGGAGGACCTAAGTCAAACCGACGAAGAGTCAAGCTCCCTAAATGATATGTTCAAAGATTCAAACAGCATCTGGAAAACTATATCTACCGGATATGGCTTAAAAGAAAAAAAATCAAAAAGTATCCAGAAAAAAATAAGAAAATATGAAAAATGGTATAGCCAAAGACCTGAATACATGGAAAGAATGCTAAAAAGATCAGAAAGGTACTTGTATCATGTTGCAAACGAAGTAAAAAAAAGAAATATGCCCATGGAAATTGCTCTTTTACCAATGATTGAGAGCGCGTATAACCCAATTGCAAAATCAAATAAAAAAGCAGTAGGTTTATGGCAGTTTATTTCTTCTACAGGGAAAATATATAAGTTAGAGCAGAACTGGTGGATTGATGACAGGAAAAGTGTAATTAACGCAACAGATGCTGCCCTTAATTACCTTGAAAAACTTTATAAAGATTTTGGAACATGGGAGCACGCTCTAGCAGCCTACAATGCTGGGGAAGGAAGGGTTGGTCGATCCATTAAAAACAATAAAAGAAGAAAGCGATCGACAGATTATTACAGTCTAAAGTTACCAAGAGAAACAAGGAACTACGTGCCAAAACTCATAGCAATTAGAAATATAATTAAAAATCCATCAAAATACAATGTGTATTTGCCTACTATACAAAACACCCCTTATTTTTCAATAGTCAGACTCCCAAAAAAAATAGATACAGAGTTAATCCCAAAATTTGCTGAAATATCTATGGAAGAGTTTCAATACTTAAATGCAGAATATAAAAGACCTTTGATGAACACTACTGCATCATCTCAATATGTGTTGTTGCCGGTAAGTTCAGTTACGCAATTTAATATTAATTTATTCTCCTATGACAAGCCACTCGCAAGCTGGGAAGTCTACAAACCTAAAAAAGGTGAAAGAATAAATACAGTCGCTAAAAAATTTAGTATTGATTCAAAACTGATTAGACAAGTTAATCGATTAAAAGGTAGAAAAACATTCAGAAGGAATAGTATAGTCCTCCTACCTAAGAGATCATCTCTCTCAACAGATTTTGCCCTTAATAATAAAGGCTTATATAGTTACGACTCAATTATTACGCACCATGTATCAGCTGGCGACACTTTGGGTTATTTGTCGAAAAAATATAAAATTTCTCTTAAAGATTTAATGGAATTTAATGAACTAGATTCTCATATGATAATCATAGGTACAACAATTGACATACCACAATAAACCGAATGTATAAATTAACACTTCTTTATAAAATAATTTTTAAAATTATACTTGCCTCCTCTTTATTTTTTCTAATAAGTTGCACTAATAACAATATAGAGGTAATTGATTATAATAGTAAAAATTTAATTAACGCAATGTCAGCTGAGCCGAGTAATCTTATAGCAATGATTGCAGGTGATGCCGCGTCATCCGCAATATCTAGTAAAATTTTTAACTCGTTAATTAAGTATGATGAAGACTTAAACTATGCTCCAGACATAGCGGAAAGTTGGAAGATATCAAAAGATCAAAAAACAATTACTTTTAAGTTAAAAAAAGGGTTAATGTGGGCAGACAATATACCGATTACGAGTAAGGATGTGATGTTCACATGGACGTTAATGACTAACCCCAAAACTCGGACTCCATACGCGTCAGACTACTTACTTGTAAAGAAAGCCTCGGCACCAGATAATTTTACCTTTGTAGTTACTTATGAAGACAATTATGCTCCTGCATTAGATACATGGGCTTCATTAAATATCTTGCCAGAACATATCCTTAAAGATGAAGACATAAATAATACATATTTTTCTCGTGCTCCAGTTGGTTCAAACTACTATAAGCTTGATAACTGGATTTCTGGGCAACAGATTACCCTTAAGGCAAATAAAAACAGTATCCTGGGTAATGCGAAGATACCTCAATTAACTACAAGAATAATTCCAGATACATCCTCACAATTTCTTGAATTAACTGCTAATAATATCGACCTAATGAACATAAACCCAATTCAATATAAAAGGGTTTTTCCGTCTAAACCAAAGTTACAAAAAAAAATTAATTTATATAAAGAGCTTGGTAATGGTTATACGTATCTCGGATTTAATCTTAAACGAGCACCATTCGATGACATAAAAGTTAGACAGGCGATCAATTTTGCTATTGACAAAAATGAAATCATTAAAGGTGTCCTTTTGGGCTTAGGTGAGCCAATTTCAAGCCCATATAAGCCTGGTACACGCTGGAACAGTCCCAATATATCTCCATACCCGTATTCTACTCAAAAAGCTCTTAAATTACTCTCAGAGGCGGGTTACGCACTTAACAATGAGGGGCAACTATCCAAAGATGGAAAGCCATTAAAGTTTGAGATCGTAACTAATCAAAACAAGCAAAGAGAAATGACGGCCGTTCTTATTCAAAGAAGGCTTAAGGAAATTGGTATCGATGTAAAAATTAGGGTAATTGAATGGGCTAGTTTTGTTAACAGGTTTATTAAAACCGGAGATTTTGATGCAGTAGTTTTAGGTTGGAGCTTATCTCTCGATCCGGATCAGTATAATATTTGGCACTCATCACAACAAAAACCTGGTCAATTTAATTTTCTAGGCTATGAAAACAAACAAGTTGATAGGTTGCTTGAGCAAGGACGTAGAGAGCTTGATTTAAATATAAGAGAAAAAATTTACCATAATTTCTCTAAAATATTGCTGGAAGACTCACCTATCATCTACTTGTACGCAGGTTATGGCCTGACTGCAGTAAATAAAAGGATTGGGGGTATACAAAAACCTCCCCCAGCGGCTGGGATTTATCATAACAGTCATGATTGGTATATTAGAAAATTAAATTCACGCAATGAAATGGCTGCTCATTAATGATTAAATATTTAATTAATAGGCTCTTATGGATGATCCCGATGCTTGTAGGGATAAGCCTGATATCTTTCTTCATCATGCATCTTGCGCCCGGAGATGTAACCTCGAACGAAGAATCTTTTAATCCAAAGGCATCAGAAGAATCTAGGCAAAAATTAAGGGAGCTATATAATCTTGATAAGCCAGTAATAATTCAATATGGTCTTTGGCTCAAAAGAATAATTCAATTAGATTTTGGTAGCTCATTTGCATCTCATCAAAGACCAGTTCTGTGGCAAAAAACTGATAAATCAGGAAATATTATTAAGGGGTTGATACAGGAGTCTCTGCCGATTACTTTGATGATAAATATCATAGGTATATTGGTAATATTTACATCGGCTATTATCCTTGGGACTTTATCTGCTATTAAGCAAGATACTTGGGCAGATAGATCTATTACAATTTTTGTTTTTGTTGGATTTGCAATACCTGGTTTTTGGCTTGCCCTTCTATTGATGTATTGGACCGGGGTTATAAATCAATGGCTCCCAATATCTGGGCTTCATAGTCTTGGCTATGAAAACCTTAGTTCTTTTGCTCAATTTATAGATTTATTAAAACACCTAATATTACCTGTAACCGTTTCGTCATTAAGTGGCTTAGCTGGAATCTCATTGTATGTTAGAAATGGGATGCTAGATACTCTCCATCAAGACTTTATTACAACAGCAAGATCTAAAGGTGTTAGTGAAAAAAAAGTAATTTTTGTGCATGCTCTGAAAAATGCAATTTTACCTTTAATTACAATTATAGGGCTTTCAATACCTGGCCTCATAGGTGGTTCAGTGATAGCAGAGTCAATATTTGCAATACCAGGTATGGGTAAACTTTTTTATGATTCTGTCTTAATGAGAGATTTTCCAGTAATTATGGGAGTCTTAACAATCGGGTCATTCCTAACTCTTATAGGAACACTTATTGCTGACTTAGGTTATGCTTGGGCTGACCCTCGAATCAGAAAAGGTCTCGTTAAGTGAGTAAGATTATAAAAAATCCTTTAGCTTTATGCGGTCTAATAATAATTTTTATTATTCTTATTCTTGCTTTATTTGCTTCAGTAATTGCACCCTATGACCCAAACTATATAAACATAAATTCTATTTTACTTGGCCCCTCAACTCATCACATAATGGGTACAGATGGGCTGGGTCGCGATGTTTTTTCACGAATGCTTTTTGGTGCACAAATATCTCTTCTCGTAGGCTTCGTTGCAGTTGGAATATCTACGGCAATTGGGATTATTTTAGGCTCAATTGCCGGTTTTTATCGGGGATGGGTTGACTCAATAATTATGAGGTTTGTAGACATAATGCTTTCAATACCAACATTCTTCCTAATTTTAGCTGTAATTGCTTTTCTAACCCCTTCCATATGGAATATTATGATCGTCATTGGTCTAACATCATGGATGGGAGTTACAAGATTAGTTAGAGCTGAATTTTTAAGTCTCAGAAGAAGAGAGTACATCTTAGCTTCTGAAACGATGGGTGCAAGTGATTTTAATATAATCACAAAACACTTATTGCCGAATAGTATAACTCCAATAATAGTAAGTTCAGTTCTAGGTATTGCAAGTGCTGTTCTTGTAGAATCAGGTTTAAGTTTTCTTGGGCTTGGAGTTCAGGCCCCAACAGCATCATGGGGAAACATCTTAACTGACGGTAAAGAATATATCCAGTTTGCTTGGTGGCTTTCTTTATTCCCGGGGCTAGCTATCCTAATAACGGTATTAGGATATAATCTTTTAGGCGAAGGTTTGAGGGACTTACTTGATCCTAAAAACAAATAAACAATTAAACATTTAAAGAAGGGTTGGTATGAGTTTTTTAAAAAATAAAAAAGTTTTAATACTTGGCTTGCTAAGTGATCGATCCATAGCTTATGGAATTGCAAAAAGTATGAAGGATCAAGGAGCTGAATTAGCGTTTACATGCCAAATGGAAAAACACCAAGGTAGAGTAGAAAAACTTGCTTCGCACTTTGATTCCAAAATTGTACTCCCGTGCGACGTCTCAAGTGACAATCAAATAACCACTCTTTTTTCTAAGTTAGGGGAAATATGGGGTAAGTTTGACGTTATTGTTCATTCTATTGCATTCGTCCCAAAAGAAGCTCTAAGTGGGGATTTTGTCCAGTCAACCACAAGAGAAAATTTTCAAATAGCTCATGAAGTTAGTTCTTACAGCTTTACAGCTTTAGCTAAAGCAGCCTTACCATATCTGAACGATAACTCGAGCCTTTTAACCTTGAGCTACTTGGGAGCTGAAAGAACAATGCCTAACTATAACGTAATGGGACTTGCCAAAGCCAGTCTAGAAGCTAATGTGCGTTATATGGCCCATAGCCTTGGAGAAAGAGGAATCAGAGTTAACGCAGTATCTGCCGGACCAATTAAAACATTGGCGGCTTCAGGTATTGCGAATTTTGATAAAATGTATGACTTTAATGAACGACATTCAGCATTAAAAAGGAATGTTACGACCGAAGAAGTTGGAAACGTAGCAGCATTTTTATGTAGTGATCTTGCGTCAGGAGTAACGGGGGAAATAACTTATGTTGACGGCGGAATGAATATAACAGCTGCAGGGTCTGTTGACTAGTTAGTTAAAAAAATTCTGATTAATTTTAATAGACGCTGCTTCACGAAGATCTTTTGTATACGCTGAATCAACTTCATCTGTTAAAGCTTGCATATATTCATCTTTAAAAATATCAACCGAGACTTCGTCTGTAATATCATCAGTAATAGTTTTATTAAGTCGAACAATTATATATTCCTCAGTATTGGGATCATAAATACCTTCAAAATTTGGAGTAAATTTAGCATTAATTTTAAAAATCGCGTTGACAATTGGGCCTGATAAACCCTGCATGTCAATTCGATCAATTACAAGATCGTCAATCCAATCAATTTTCTTATCGCCGGCTTTAAGAGAAAGAATTAGGTTATCTCCATCCTCAATTAATAATTTTTGTGAATTCCGAGTAGTTAAAAAGTTACTTATATCCTGTTTAGCATCATCAAAGATCTTCGGCGCAGACTTTTTAAAATCAATAACTCTAGCAGATATAAGGTTATTAGGTGAAACCTCAATAGCAGCAATATTTTTCTTTTCGGTTATTGCTATCGGATCAAAAACAGCTTGAGAAAAAGATTCATTGTTAAAAAATTTTGCAGCTGCATCAGCAGATAACCACTGACTTTCTTGAATTTCGATACCAAATTTTTCCGCTGCAGCTTTTAAAGAATCAGATTGCTCGTAAACAATATTATTAAAGTTTTCAGCTTCAGATAAATATATTTCTTGAGCTTTTGAAAAAATTAGCTCACCTTTAATTTGAGCTTTAACTGAATCAAAGGTAACTTCCTCTCCCTTTATATCTGTCAACATTATAATATGGTAGCCATATTCAGTTTCAACAATGCCTGATAATTGATTTTTCTTTAATTTAAAAACAGCATCTTCAAACTCTTTAACCATCATGCCTCTAGAGAAGTACCCGAGATCCCCGCCTTTTTTTGCTGACTCAGAATCTTGAGAAAATTCTTTAGCTAACACATCGAATTCTTTAGGGGTTTTTTTAATTTTATTTAGTAGTTCTTTAGCTTTCATTTTTATCTTTTCTTTTTCGCCTACACTAGATGTAGCATCGAAACCTAACAATATATGCTTTGCTTGACGTTTTTGATTGCCTTGAAATTTGTCAATATTATCCTCAAAGTTTTTTTTAATTTCGCTATCTTCTATTTTAATAGTAGGTATGATTCCAGCAACAGAATATACAATAAAATTAATCTTTACTTGCTCTGGCATTATAAAAGAAGATGTATTCGTATCATAAAAATCTCTTAATTCTTTTTTTGAAACTTTCATTTTCTTCTTATAATCGTCTAGTCTCATTTCAAATAAACTTATATCTCTTTTTTGATAAGCCACATTAACCATTGGTTTGATTAATTTTTCCGGGAAAGAGACTAATTTCTTTATGCTATCCTTAACCTGCTGTTTAGCCATATCCTTTCTAATTTCTTCATCCAGTTTACGTGGAGTAAGGTTGGCATTTTTCGCAATTTGATCATATGTGGCCTGATCAAATTTACCATTTCTTTGGAAATTAGGCATATTAACTACATATTCATTTAACTGATCTTGACTAATATTAAAATTAGATTTTATTATTTCCTGATGTATTAACCTCGATGTTATCAGTCCTTCTAGAACAGCTTTCTTAAACTCTGGGTTCTCAAAAACTGAAGGGTCCGGTGACTCACCTTGTTTGGTCATTTGCTCTCGCACACCTAAAAGCGCATTTTGGTAGCTTTGAAGCCCAATTGACTCACCATTTACTTTAGCTACCCATACATTGGAGCCGGATGAACTCAAGTATGAATCAATACCAAATAAAGCAAAAGGAACAATAATAATGCCTAAAATTACCTTAGCGAATGTTGACTGTGTGTTGTTACGAATTTTTTCTAGCATAATTTTTTTACTTACTAATTAATTGTGTGATAGACATGCAATTAAACAAATAGTTCTTAAATATCTACCTTCAAACAAACCGTTATTTAGGTTTGCTTGAAAATAAATGGCGGAGTGGACGGGACTCGAACCCGCGACCCCCGGCGTGACAGGCCGGTATTCTAACCAACTGAACTACCACTCCAAAACTTGGTGGGAGCTACAGGGTTCGAACCTGTGACATTCGCCTTGTAAGGGCGACGCTCTACCAACTGAGCTAAGCTCCCAAATTACAATGAATTTGAGCTCGCAATTTTACAATAAAGTCATCAACTTTACTAGTTAATAAGGAAACTAATGCGCTATTGTTTTATCAACTTGAATTATTTTCTTCGAAGTTGACTTAGAAGATCTAACTTGCTTCTTACTTGGCTGAGGAATCCTTGTGAGCGCCTCATCAATAACTTGATCAACCCATCTTACAGGGATTATATCTAACTTACTTTTAATATCATCAGGTATATCAATTAAATCTTTACTATTTTGCTCTGGAATAAGAATTTTCTTTAAATTTCCTCGATGAGCAGCTAAAAGTTTTTCTTTTAAGCCTCCGATAGGTAGGACCTCTCCCCGCAATGTTATTTCTCCCGTCATAGCTATGTCAGAATGAACTGGGATATTGGTTAGAGAGGAAATTATAGCAGTTGTGATCCCAATACCAGCACTTGGTCCATCTTTTGGCGTAGCTCCTTCAGGAAAATGAATATGAATATCTTTTTTTTCATAAAAATTATCATCTATTCCTAATTTAACAGCCCTACTCCTCACAACACTCATGGCTGCATGAATAGACTCTTGCATAACATCACCTAGCTTTCCTGTGATAATAGTTTTCCCTTTTCCAGGGAGAGCTACAGCCTCGATTGTCAAAAGCTCACCTCCAACCTGTGTCCAAGCTAAACCGGTTACCTGGCCAATTTGATTTTTTTTTGCTGCAAGCCCAATGTCGAAAATCTTTACCCCAAGAAAGTCCACAATATTTTTGCTAGTAACAGTTAGGTGTTTAATTTTTTTATTTGTTAATAAGTTCTTAACGGCTTTTCTTGATATTTTAGCAATCTCTTGATCTAGCTTTCTTACTCCAGCTTCTCTAGAGTAAAACTGAATAATATCTTTTACAGCTTTTTTTGTAATCTTAAGTTCAGATTTCTTAAGTCCATGGGTGTTTAATTGCTTTGGAATTAAGTACTTATGTGCAATATTTATTTTTTCATTCTCTGTATACCCTGGCAAACGAATTATTTCCATCCTATCAAGAAGCGGTTCTGGGATATTCATAGAGTTCGCAGTTGCCACAAACATAACGTTTGATAAATCATACTCAATCTCAGCATAATGATCTGTGAAGGTATGGTTTTGCTCTGGGTCTAAAACTTCGAGTAAAGCTGATGATGGGTCTCCACGAAAATCTTGACCCATCTTGTCTACCTCATCCAGAAGAAATAATGGATTATTTACTCCGACTTTTGTCATATTCTGTAAAATTTTTCCTGGCATAGACCCAATGTAAGTTCTTCTATGTCCTCGAATCTCAGCTTCATCTCGAACACCACCCAAAGCCATTCTTACAAACTTCCTATTAACTGCCTTAGCAATACTTTGCCCGAGTGATGTTTTACCAACGCCAGGAGGGCCGACAAGACATAAAATTGGTGCTTTTAATTTATCAACTCGGTTCTGAACAGCTAAATATTCTACTATTCGCTCTTTGACTTTTTCTAAACCGTAATGATCGGTATCGAGTGAAACCTCTGCTTCACCTAAACTTTGGGATATTTTCGTAGTTTTATCCCAAGGTAGATTAACAATAGTCTCAATAAATGTTCTAATAACTGATGCTTCCGCTGACATTGGAGACATTAATTTTAGCTTTTTAAGCTCTGAAATACATTTTTCTTCTGCTTCTTTCGATAAATTATTACTTTTAATTTTCTCTTCCAGGGCATCGAGGTCTGCACTTTCGTCTGAATCCCCTAATTCTTTTTGAATTGCCTTAACTTGCTCATTTAGGTAATACTCTCTCTGTGATTTCTCCATTTGTCTCTTCACTCTTCCACGGATTCTTTTTTCAACCTGAAGGATATCAATTTCTGACTCCATAATTTGTAGTAATAAATTAAGACGCTCTTTAATATTAAGCGCTTCAAGAATTGTTTGTTTCTGGGAAAGCTTTAGCGATAAATTTGCAGCAATAGAATCCGCCAGTCTTCCAGGCTTGTTGATTCCATTCAATGAGGATAATATTTCAGGAGGAATTTTTTTATTGAGCTTTACATACTGCTCAAATTGTGAAAAAACAGATCTCATAAAAGCCATACTTTTTTTATCTTTTGGCTCTTTAACATCTATTTTCTCGATCTTAGCTGTCCAAAATTCACCACTATCACTAAGAGATGAAACTATTGCTCGATCAATACCTTCAACAAGAACTTTTACAGTACCATCTGGGAGCTTTAACATTTGAATAATGTTTGCAATCGTGCCGACCTTATAAACGTCTTTTATTCCAGGCTCATCTTTTGTTGCAGATTTTTGGGCTACTAGTAGAATTTTCTTATCTCCATCATTAGCTTCTTGGATTGCTTTTATTGATTTATCTCGACCAACAAACAATGGAATAACAAGATGAGGGTAAACAACAACATCCCTTAATGGAAGCATCGGAATACTTTTATTTTCTTTATTTTTTGGCATTTTTTTTTCTTATAGTTTTAATTAAAATATAAATTTAAATATGGGGTTGCTTAACAAAATATCAAGAATAAATTAATCTTTCTAATTACTTGCATGCTGACTTTTTTTAGCAAACACAAGAAATGGCTTAGTTTTGTCTTTAATAACGGACTTATCAATAATTACTTTTTGAAGGTTTTTAATTGAAGGTAACTCAAACATAACATCTTTTAGTGATGCTTCCATAATTGACCTCAAACCTCTTGCCCCAGTCTTTTTTTTAATTGCTTGGATAGCTATTTCTTCGATAGCATCATCACGGAATTCTAACTCTGTACCTTCCATTTCAAATAATTTCTTATATTGCTTCGTAAGCGCATTTTTAGGCTCAGTTAATATTTGAATTAATGCATCTTTTGTTAACGAGTCAAGGGTAGTTATTACTGGGAGCCTTCCAAGAAATTCTGGAATAAGACCAAATTTAATTAAATCACCGGGTTCTACTATTTTAAGAACCTCTCCAATAGCTTTTAAGTCATCCTTTCCCTGAACTTCAGCACCAAAGCCTATACTATTTTTTTCGGTCCTTTCTTTTATTATTTTTTCAAGGCCATCAAATGCCCCTCCGCAAATAAATAAGATATTTGTTGTGTCAAGCTGAACAAACTCTTGGTTAGGGTGCTTCCTTCCCCCCTGAGGCGGTACAGATGCAACAGTCCCCTCTATTAACTTTAATAATGCTTGCTGAACACCTTCTCCCGAAACATCCCTTGTAATAGAAGGGTTATCTGTCTTTCTCGAAATTTTATCAACCTCATCTATATAAATAATTCCCTTTTGAGCTTTTTCAATATCGTAATCACATTTTTGTAGTAATTTTTGCAGAATATTTTCTACATCTTCGCCAACATACCCAGCCTCGGTGAGAGTTGTTGCATCTGCCATTACAAATGGAACCTCTAAAAGATCTGCCAAAGTTTGGGCTAGCAAAGTCTTTCCGGAACCAGTTGGGCCTATGAACAATATGTTGCTCTTAGCAATTATCACTTCATCATAATCAGTCTTACTAGCGTTTGTTTTTTGTAATCTCTTATAGTGGTTATAAACCGCAACTGCTAAACTTTTTTTAGCGCTATCTTGACCAATAACATGCTCACCCAATTTTGAATGGAGGTTTTCTGGAGTAAGTAATTTTGTTTCTTTTTTATTAGGTGCTGTTGCTATCTCCTTAGTTTCCTCGACAATTATATCGTTACAAAGATCAACGCATTCGTCACATATAAAAACAGAAGGTCCAGCAATCAATTTTTTAACTTCTTCTTGGTTTTTTCCACAAAAAGAACAAAATAAGGATTTATCTTTATTTTCAGCCATGAGCTTATTTTACTTCAGAACGATTATTAATGACTTGGTCTATCAGCCCGTAATCCTTGGAATCCTCAGCACTCATGAAGTTATCACGATCAGTATCCTTCATAATTTTTTTAATAGGGTGGCCGGTATGGTGCGAAAGTATTGAATTCAGCTTCTCCTTTAAATACATAATTTCCTTAGCGTGAATTTCTATATCAGAAGCTTGCCCTTGAAAGCCACCAAGAGGCTGGTGAATCATCACTCTTGCATTTGGCAAACAAAACCTTTTGCTTTTTGCGCCAGCTGTCAATAAAAGTGCCCCCATACTTGCTGCCTGACCAATGCATAAAGTTGTTATATCTGGTTTAATAAATTGCATAGTGTCATAAATTGCCATACCAGCAGTCACCGAACCTCCAGGGGAGTTAATGTAAAGTGAAATATCTTTATCTGGATTTTCTGCTTCTAAAAAAAGCAATTGAGCTACAACAACATTAGCAGTCATATCATCAATCGGACCAACAAGAAAAATGACTCTCTCTTTGAGTAAGCGGGAATAAATATCATAGGACCTCTCTCCTCTCCCACTTTGCTCAACGACCATAGGGATATAGCCCAAATTACTTGGCGAGAAATCCTTAACATTATCAAAATTATTATTACCCATTTGGTTGAATCCCCATTAATTCATCAACTGATACAGCTTTTACTTCTTTTTTACAATTTTTCAATACCCATAAAACAACGTTGTCTTCCGTTGCAAGAGAAGCAGGTTCGCCAAGTCTTTTGTTGTCCTCGTAAAACCATTTAACTGCTTTCTCAGTGTCATCATAATTTGTAGCAAATTCCTCAACCTTTGCCCTGACTTGCTCTTCAGTTGCCTCAAGTTTATTCTTATCAACTAAGCTTCCTAGTATCATTCTTAACTTACATGTTTCCTTGGCTCGTTCTTCGAACATTGAAGGCTCTAACTTGATATCCTTAGCCTCAGAGCCTTGTTGCTTCATATTTTCGTACATTACCTGCATCATTCGGTTTACTTCCATCGATACAAGAGACTTTGGAAGGTCAATATCACTTGCTTTTATTAATTCAGAAAAGACTTGGTTTTTAGATGCGGCCTTGACTCTCTTGTCTACCTCTTGTTCTAAAGATTTTTTAATCTCATTATTCATAGCTTCAACATCACCGTCCTCAACCCCAAGGCTTTTTGCAAACTCCGAGTCAATTTTTGGAAGAGTAGATTCATTTATTTCTACCATTTTGACCATATATTTTACTTTTTTGTTAGCCAGCTGACTAGGCTCATGATCCTTAGGGTATTTAACATCAAATTCTTTAGTTTCCCCAACCTTTATACCAACTAACTGATCGTCAATTGATTTTATTCTCTTCATGTCCCCCAATGTAAAATCAATAGTTTCATCGCCAGTTGCTTCTATTTTTTCTCCATCGATAAAAGATTCCATTTGTATGCTTACCCTGTCACCCAATTTAGATGGACGATCAACTTTAGAAAATGTAGCGGAGCGAGCTGCAATAACACCAATAGTTTTTTTAATGTCAGCAGCATTAACTTCGGACTTATATTCGGTAACCTTAAGTTTTTTTGCGTCAATTTCTTTAATTTCAGGGAATATTTCAAATGTGGCCGTAAATTCAAAATCTTTTTCAACTTTTTCTAAAGGCTCATGTTCAATATCTGGCATCCCCGCAACTCTGAGTTTATTTTTTTGAACAAACTCACCAAACCTTGCCTCAATGGCCTTTGAATAAACTTCAGACTTTACATCAGGCCCGTATTGCTTCTCTATAATACTCATTGGTACTTTACCAGGCCTAAACCCTTGTACCTTTGCAGTTTTTATAAGTTGTTGAAATCTTTGAGTTATCTCGGATTGAAGGGGTGCAACTGGCACAATTACCTTTACGCGCCTTTCAATATTATTAATCTTTTCTACTACTTCAGCCATGTGCATTCCCTAAAAATGGTGCGAAAGGAGAGACTCGAACTCTCACGCCTTGCGGCGCTGGTACCTAAAACCAGTGCGTCTACCAATTCCGCCACTCTCGCATTAAATAAATTTTGTATTCAGCATTATATCAGTTTAGTCAATAACGGTAAGTAAAAATTCATTGTAATTTTAATGCCTAAAACTTTTTTAATAGATTAAAATTAAAGTAATTAAAAAACCGTCCTGAATAACTATATACAAACTTGTCAAATAATTTAAAAATTTTACGTGTCCACATAATAACTTCATTAAATATTTTCTTTGTATGCTCACTTCTTAGTGCTTGCACGTTCATCCCTTATGAAGAAGAAAAAATAGTGATAGAAGATTTAAACCAATCCATTAAAAGTGTCGACATATTTAATATTGAATTTAATAACTTTCTAAGAAAAATCGGTTACAAAAATGAAAGTCTACCAATTAAGGAGTGGGGTTTGAATGAGCTTCTTCTAGCTCAAAACTTTTTTAACTATGATCTAAAAAATGCAAAAAAAGAATGGTTATTAATTCGGTCCAATAAAGACATTGCGCTATTATCTCCAACTTCATCAGTTGGAATTGAGTTAGGTCGAGGAGATAGCGGTGATGAGATATCTAAGAATATTTTTGGTGGAGGCTTTAACCTTACGTTTGAAACAGCAAATAAAAAATTAATTCGTTATGAGATAGCATTTAATGAAACACAATCCGCCCTCCTTCGCTATGAATTAAAAATATGGGAGTCACGAATAACCTTATTAAAATACATAACTGACTATATTGAAAACCAAGATTTAATAAAAATCACTAAAGATGAGCTTAAACTAAAGCAATCAATCATTCATATGCTTAAAAAAAGGATTGAGCTTGGAGTGTCATCCCAAGTTGAACTTGAAAGGATTAAATTAGAATTGGGCTCAATTAATCAGGCACTAATATCTCTTCAATTTAAGCAAGCGCAGCAAATAAAAAAAATTGCACTTTCACTGGGAATGAGCCAAGAAAAATTTAATCTAATACCAATTAATGTTTCAAAAATTAAGGAATTAATTAATACTGCTACAGTCGCTTTTTTAGATAACCAGACAATTAGCGAGCTAAAATCTAAAACTATAATTAATAATAAAACACTTAGAGTGATGCTTGCTAACTATGCAATCAAAGAATCTAAACTAAAATATGAAATTGCGAATCAGTACCCAGATTTTGATTTTTCTCCAGCCTACTTCTATGATTTGGGAAATAATATTTGGAGCATAGGAATTGATTCTGTCTTTAATGCCTCAAAAAAAAATAAGTTATTTATTGAAAAAGCAAAAAAAATAAGATCCCTGGAAGCAGGAAAGCTAAAAACGTATCAACTGTCTCTAATTAATGACTCGGAACTGCTTTTATTTAATTTTCATAATCACCTAAAAACACTTAAGAATACCCAGAGGATTCTAGAAGATAAAAATAATTTAAAAAAACAACTTCAAAATAGATTTAATCAAGGCATCTTAGATAGATTAGAATTAGAGTTAGAGGTAATTAAGTTAAATCAAATTGATAAAGATTATCATAAAGCGCTATATAATTTATTAAGAAGTGGATTGGATGCAGAAAAGATTATGCAACGCCCTATTTTTACAAATAAACTACCTATATGAAAAATAAATCATTACTTATTATAGTCATACAATCTATCCTGATTATCACATTGATTTGGATAATTATGCTTCTAGGTAAAGATGAGTTTTTAGAAAGTGATGACAATGACAATGATAATGATGAAACCATTGTCGATTATACAATTATTAAAGATGGCTTAACCTATATAAACCTTCCAGCTGTTGTTGAAAAAAACAGTGGTATCAAGCTTCAAAAAATTTCTATAAGTACGCATGAGCAAAGCATTCCAAGTTATGGTATTACGGTAAATCTTAGTCCTCTCCTCAAAAACCAAAATGATTTCACAAACCTTAAATACCAAAAAACAAAACTATTAGCTAAACTTGATGAGGAAGCTGAACAAATAAGTAAGCTAATTATTTTAAATAAAGATAATAAAAATATTGCTGACTCCGTTGTCCAGGAAAAAAATATTGAAATTAGTGATTTAAAAAATGATATAGCTATCATAAATAATAATATTAAAAATTTACTTTTTAATATTGATCACCAATGGGGTAAGGACTTTAAAGAACTTATAACTGACTCTAAAAATCATTACCTTGAAAAACTACTTCATAATGAATATCGATTAATTAAAATTACTATTCCAATAAATCAGACCCTAGATATCATTCCGAAAGAAATTAAAGTCTCGCCATCTAATCAACCAAAAAAAACCTACAAAGCAATCTTTATTTCAAAAGCTCAAGATACAGATCAATCTATTCAAGGTAAAAGTTTTTATTATTATGTTACAGAAAATGACCTAGAAATTGGTCTAAAATTAAAAGCCTTTATTGTTAGTGACAAAATCAAACCTGATAACGCTTACTTATTTATCCCCAAAGAATCTGTTATATGGAGCAGTGGCAAGGCATGGGTTTTCATAAAAAATAATGAAGGAAATTTTCTTAGAAGACCCTTACCAAGGTTAGTGGAAATAGATGGTGGCTGGATTATTAAGGAAGGCATAATAATAGAAAATGATAAAATCGTTGTTGATGGAGCTCAGCTACTCTTATCAGAAGAGTTTAAATATCAAATTAAGAACGAAAACGAGGATTAACTAAAAAATAATGGGTTCTTTAATCCGCTTTTCCATTAGATTTCCTGGTGTAATAATTGGCTTAGCGCTAATTGTTATAGCTTGCGGGATATATCAAATAAAACAAAGTCCGCTAAATGTTTTTCCAGAGTTTTCTCCAACACAGGTAATCATTCAAACCGAATCTCCTGGGTTTTCATCTGACCTAGTTGAAAAATTGATTTCACAACCGATAGAGGATGCAATTTCAGGAACTATTGGTATAAAGCAAATAAGATCACAATCTATACCAGGGCTTTCCGTTGTAACTATTATTTTTGAAGAAGATACGGATATTTACAGAAACAGACAATCTATTTCGGAAAAACTATCATTACTAAATGGACAGCTACCAAACTCTATAAATCCAACAATAACTCCGCTTACATCTTCTGCATCAAGCGTTTTGGGTATCGGAATAACCTCTAAGACAAAAACTGATAGTGAGTTAAGGACTGTAGCTGATACATTAATTATCCCTCACCTACTTGGTGTACCAGGAGTAGCGGATGTTAATAAATTTGGCGGTTCTGTTAGTCAGCTTCAGGTAGAGGTTATTCCTGATAAACTTTATGAGCATAATGTAACTATCGCTCAAATAATAAATACAATACAAAAATCAACAGGAAATGTTGGCGGTGGTTTTATTGAAAACAATAATCAAAGAATAATTGTTAATGTAGACGGTCAACTAAAAACAATCGATGATATTAGGTCTTCCCCCGTTATCAATTCAAATGGCCGTATTATAAGAATTAAAGATGTAGCGGAGGTAAAAGAAGGTTTTGCCCCATCAATTAGTGCTGCTTCAATTAACGGAGAAGTCGGAGTTTATTTATCTATCCAAGGGCAACTAGGATCAGATACATACAAGCTAACAAATCAGTTAGAAAAAGCATTAAATGACTTAGCCCCTATTCTAGTAAATCAATCCATTGAACTTACACCTGATTTATTTAAACCGGCTAACTTTATTGATGCTTCAATCAATGGGCTTAGGTTTGATATTTTAGTCGGTTCAATCATGGTGATATCCATCCTTTATCTTTTCTTATTTAATATTAAAACTGCTTTTATATCGGCTATTGCAATCCCAATATCTCTCTTATCAGCTATATGCATGATGAGTTACCTTAATCTAGGCCTAAATGTAATGGTTTTAAGTGGTCTAGCTATTGCGCTAGGTGAGGTTGTAGACGATGCAATCATTGATGTTGAAAATATTTTTAGGCGCTTAAAGCAAAATAAACTTAAAAAAGTACCTCTACCTATTCATAAGGTTGTTTTTAACTCATCAATGGAGGTTAGGAAATCTGTAGTATTTGCTACTATTATTATAGTACTGGTATTTATGCCGCTTTTATCGTTGTCTGGGGTAGCTGGTAAATTATTTGGCCCACTAGGTATTGCATACATAACCTCAATAGTTGCCTCATTATTTGTTGCGCTTACGGTCACCCCTGCCCTTTGCTACTTAATGCTTGGTCATTCTAAAGTTAAAAGTGGAGACTCCCCCATAATTAGTTATCTAAAGACTAAGTACGAGTCAATATTGAGAAAAATTGAAGGCAAGTCTAAAGCAGTTATTTTTACATCACTCTTGTTGATTAGTGTAGGGCTAGCTTTCCTACCTTTCTTTAAGGCACAATTTATACCTCCGCTTCATGAGGGTCACTATATAATGCATATGACAGCATACCCTGGAACGTCAGAGAAAGAGTCTATTCGAATAGGTAACCTTGTTTCAAATCAAATCAGGAGTATCGACGGAATCAAATCTGTTGCCCAATGGGTAGGAAGATCTCCGATGGGAGCGGATACTTTTGGAACTCATTACAGCGAATTCGAAATTGAATTAGAGAAACTAGGTGGTCCAGCTCAAGACAAAATTCTTAATGACATAAATAATATTGTTAACGGAACAGATGATGGTAATGAGAGAAAAAATGGTTTTGTTGGCGTGAACTTCGCCATAAATACATTTTTAACTGAGAGAATTGAGGAAACAATTTCTGGATATAATGCCGCTATAGTCATAAATTTATTTGGTGAAAGCCTTGATGGCCTTGATCAAGATGCACAAAAAGTTGCTTATCTTTTGGAAACAATTTCTGGATCAAAAGATATTACACTTCAATCACCTCCAGGTACCCCTCAAATTAAAATTAGATTAAGGACAAAAAAAATAGCTGAACTGGGAATTATGAAGACAGATATTCTCAACACTATACGTGCATCCTACCAAGGTTTTCCAGCAGCAACAATTTATGATGGGGCCTTGAAAATACCCTTAGTAGTAACGTTAGATAAAAAATATCGAGATGATATTTTGGATATATTAAAATTACCAATAAGGTCAGCTGATAATAAAATCTTATATCTTTCTGATGTTGCTGATATATCTCAAGAAAATGGACGATCAAAAATTCTTCACCAAAATGGTAAAAGAGTACAAACAGTTACAGCTAATATAAATTCACGTGACATAGATTCCTTCAACACTGAGTTAAAAGAAAAATTAGCTTCTCTTAAATTAAGTCCTGGAAGCTATTACCAAATAACTGGGTCTGCAGAAGAAAATGCGAAATCTAGGCAAGAGTTAATTACTCATTCTACTCTTGCCGGATTTACAGTTCTGCTGTTGCTATACATTGCTTTTGGTTCAATCAGAAATCTTATGGTTACAGTGCTTAACTTGCCTTTTGCTTTAATTGGTGGTGTTATCGCGGCAACAATATTCGGTGGATGGATATCAATAGGATCACTAGTAGGCTTCGTAACCTTGTTTGGAATTACATTAAGAAACTCAATAATGCTAATTTCACATTATCAACATTTAATTGAAAATGAGAATAAGATGTGGAATTTAGAAACATCCATACAGGGAGCTAAGGAAAGACTACCTTCAATCCTTATGACTGCTCTAGTGGCTGGATTGGCATTAACACCGATTGCTATGGGATCAGGTCAACCTGGAAAAGAAATTGAAGGTCCAATGGCAATAATTATTATAGGCGGTCTTTTCACCTCAACAATATTAAACCTATTAATTCTCCCAACAATTCTTCTAAATTTTGGTGATTTTAAAAAATCTAAGCAATAAGGAGTCAATTTTCTTAGCCATTTCAATATCTTTTGAGGTGATTCCCTGTTCATCATGAGTAATTAATGAAATTTTAATCTCGTTATATTGAAGTAAAATTCCCGGGTGATGATCAGCCTCCTCTGCCAAAGTCCAAATACTCCCAACAACTTCGCCAAAATATCTGCCCTGAATTTGATCTCTTGAGACAATCCTAATAATCCCACTCTTACTTGTTAAACTCCAATTAAGTAGCTCAAGATTGAGTTCTTTCTTTAACTCCAAGGCATTAAGTTTCACTAATTATTCCCTAAAAAATTTTATTGCCTGCTTAATATTTTGGCTTTTATCTTCAATTTCCTGGTACTCATCATCAACATCTGAGGCGAAAGTTAAGCCACCGCCTGAATAAAAGTGAAGCTTATTATCAGTGTGTACCATACTTCGAATAGCAATATTACTATCCATTGACCCATTGAAACTAAAGTAACAAACAGACCCGCAGTAAAAATCCCTTGAATGCCTCTCAAGTTCATTAATGATTTCAATGGCTCTAATTTTAGGTGCGCCTGTAATAGAGCCTCCTGGAAAAGAGTCTTTAAATAATTTAAAGTTATCCGAATCTTTTTTTAACTTCCCAGATATGGTGCTAACTAAATGATGAACATTTGGGTAAGATTCTATGGAAAATAACTCGTCAACCTTTATGCTTCCTGGCTCACAGTTAATGCTTAAATCATTCCTTAACAGATCAACTATCATAAGATTTTCAGACCTATCTTTTAGACTATTAAGTAACTCATTTGCATTTTTTTTATCTTGCTTTTTATCTTTACCCCTAACCCTAGTTCCCTTAATTGGCCTTGTCGAAACATTACCACCCAATGACTTAATGAATCTTTCAGGCGAGCCTGATAATATTTGAAAATTAGGATAGGATAGATAAGCCATAAATGGTGACTTATTAATGCTTCGAAATTTTTTATAAAAAATCCAGCTATCTCCAACAGCATCAACCTCAAACTTTTTAGACAGATTAATTTGATAGCAATCCCCGGAACTAATATAACTTTTAACAACTTCAAATTGCTTTTTATATTCCGAATAAGTTAGGTTGTCCCTAATTTCTGATTTTATAATAAATTGTTCAGTCTTTTTTTGTTGTTTATTTTTTAATAAGCTTAATAATTCAGACCATATTTTTTTAGTTTCCGTGTAAGAAAAAGTTGAAACTAAATAACTTCTTTCATCCAAGTGATCTGTAACAATTACCCAATCATACACACCAATCATCATTGAGTTAACAAGCTCAGACTTATCTTCCTCCAAATTAAGTCCGTAAGAACAGTAGCCAATAGCCCCACCAACAAAAGGTATCTCACTTGAGGTATCTTGGTACTTTTTCATAACTTCACTTAAAATATCTAACGCTGGTTCTTTTGTTTTTCTTTTTCCTTCTGAATTAGTTATTTCAGTAACACCTTTCAAGGTACTTAACTTAATAAACGGATTTGCTGCGATAATATCAAATCTAGCATAGCTACTTTTAGGCTTATCTTTTTGATAGCAACTATCGAGGAATACTGGCCACTCAAAGTGACTAATTTTTTCATAAAATACAGACGAATCAACTTGATAGCCTAGTTCTTCAATTTTCATAATATCTTATTATTTTATTAAATATAAAAAATATTATAGGTGAATTAAACCAATTAATATAAAAAAAGGCACTTAAAGTACCTTTTTTTATATTAATTATAAGAGAGTAATTACTCAAGATTTGCATGAATACTTCTCATACCTTCTTCAGTTAAGTCCTTATCAAAGATAATCTCTCCAATCAACGCCTCGAGAAAAACTAGAGTTGATAACTCAAAAGATGTGCCCATTGGCAACCCCTTAGTTAAAGCAAATACCTCATCATTACCTATAGTAACCGTTAAATCTGCTAAATTTGACATTGCCGATGCAGCTTTCATTGAAACAATAACTATTTTCGCACCTTTAGATTTTGCTGTCTCAATAGTTGGAAGTAGAGTTTTTGTTCCACCGGAACCAGAAATAACAATATACAGATCTCCTTCTTTGAGAGCAGGTGTTACAATTTCACCAACCATACTTACCTTGTATCCACAATGCACCAACCTCATAGCAAGAAAACTAGAAACTAATTTTGATCGACCTGCGCCGGCAACAAAAATGTGACCTGCCGCTTCGATATGTTTTTTAAGGTCTGCTCCCTGCTCATTATCTGTTGCTTTTAAAACGCTAGCAACTTTATCCATTATTAATTTTTGTGTATCCATTATTTAATCTCCAAATCAAACATTAATCATAACAAAAAAAACCCGACATAAAGTCGGGTTTTTTAATTTTTTACATCAACTAATTAAAATCTATTAGTGAGCAATAGCTGTTATTTCTGCAGCAGCAGCAGCTGGATCAGCAGCTCCATAAATTGCAGCACCGGCTACAATAATAGAAGCACCAGCATCTTTAACTTGTTGAGCTGTGTTAGCTTTAACACCACCAGCAACTGATATTTTAGCACTATCACCGATAGCTTCTTTAATTGTAGCTAAATCAGCAAATGGTGTATCGCCAGCAGCTTGTGCGTCAAGACCAGTATGAACACCAATGATTTGTGCTCCTGCAGCAACGCATTCTTTAGCTAGACTTACTTTGTCATCAACATTAATCATGTCAACCTGAACTTCTTTACCGTATTTCTTAGCAGCAGCAATAACGCCCTTAATAGTAGCAATGCCTGATGCTCCAAGAACTGTACATATATCGCCACCAGCCTTGTAAAAAGGCTCAGATTCATATTCACCAGCATCCATTGTTTTAAGATCAACAAGAATTAGGTTATTAGGAAACTTAGCACGAAGTGTTTCAAGTAACTTGATACCATTATGCTTAATGCATGGTGTACCAATTTCAAGAATATCAACGTGAGGTGCAACTTGTTCAGCTAACGCAATTGTTGCGTCAAAATCTAATGAATCTAATGCCATTTGTGTATGTGCCATGGTTTCTAATCTCCAACTTAATTTTAATTAAAATAATTTCTACGCATAAAAGTGATACATATCACTTGTTATCGAGCAGACCGAAATAGTATAACTTCAAGCAATATATGTCAATCAATTGCTAATTTAAGCTTAAAGTTTTTCGGCTAAAGCAGCTTCTAGCTTGTTTTGGTCAATAATGAAGTTACGAATACCTTCGGATAATTTTTCAGTAGCCATTGCATCCTCATTATGATCAAACCTAAACTGATCCTCCTCCAACCTTGCAGGTTTTTCTTTCGAAGCCCCACCATCCTTTAAAAACTGAGTCAATTGACCTTCAGTTTTTCCTAACTCTTCAATTAAAGAGGGGCCAATTGTTAATCGATCACACCCTGCTAAAGCTGTTATCTCACCAATATTTCTAAAAGAAGCACCCATAACAACAGTTTTAAAGTCATGTTCTTTGTACCAAGAATAAATATTCCTTACCGACACCACTCCAGGATCAGTTTCAGAAGTATAATTTTCACCTGTTTTCGCTTTATACCAATCCAGGATTCTTCCAACAAAAGGTGAGATTAAAAATACCCCAGCCTCTGCGCAAGCTCTTGCTTGAGCAAAACTAAATAATAAAGTTAGATTGCAATTAATTCCTTCTTTTTCAAGAATCTCTCCTGCTTTAATGCCTTCCCAGGTAGATGCTAGTTTAACCAATACCCGATCGTTTGTTACACCAGCCTCATTGTATAAAGAAATAATTTTCTTACCTTTTGCTACCATCTTGTCTACATTGAATGAAAGACTGGCATCAACTTCAGTTGATATTCTTCCTGGAATATGTTTTTGTATTTCCAGGCCAACTAAAACTGCCAACTTATCTGCAGCATCTTCAATTTGTTGGTTTTTATCCGAACTTTGCTCTTTAGCGTAAGCAATTGCTTCAGCAATCATTGGTTCACATTGTGGTAATTTACTTGCTTTAAGTAATAAAGAAGGATTTGTTGTTGCGTCAACAGGTTTTAAGGCCTTAATTGCTTCAACCTCTCCAGTATCCGCAACTATTGTTGTCATTGTAGCGAGTTGTTCTAATAATGTTGCCATTTAAGTCTCCGTATATATTTGTATTAAAGGTGCTTCTGAATAAAGCTGTCATTCATTTTAACAACAATCGATATAACACTGCAATTTAATTTAGAGTTTCTTTCTCTAAACGCATATATTCCCGTTAAAAATATAAATAATTTTTGATTATTATATTTAATGACATTAGTAGCTTTATTTGGCAGAATTACGGTTTTAAGTACTTTTAATCAGTGATGGTTACGATAATGCTCTATTATTATAAATCTATACCTGAAATTAAATAAGGATCCAGAATGCTCGAACAAGTTATCCCCTTTGAAAGCCTTCGAAATAAAGATGTAAGCCTGGTTGGCGGAAAAAATGCGTCTCTAGGTGAAATGATTTCCCAGCTTCAAGCTAATGGGGTAAGAGTCCCAACTGGATTTGCTACTACAGCTAATGCCTTTAATGAATTTTTGAAACATGATGCGTTGGGTCAAAAAATTGAGCAGGAGTTAGAAGGCTTAGACATAGATGACGTAACTTTGCTAGCAGTGGTTGGGAAAAAAATACGTCAATGGATTATTAAAACTCCATTCTCGGACACTTTAAATAAAGATATTGAAAAAAGTTACGAAGCATTAATTAAAAAATCTGCTAAAGGCACAACGTTTGCGGTTAGGTCCTCCGCCACAGCTGAAGACCTTCCGGATGCTTCTTTTGCTGGTCAACAAGAAAGCTTTCTTAATATTCATGGCGTGGAAAATATAAAGCAAGCCATTAAAGAAGTATTTGCATCTCTTTACAATGATCGAGCAATTTCTTATCGTGTTCATAAAGGGTTTATTCATTCTGACGTAGCAATTTCTGCCGGTATTCAGCAAATGGTTAGAAGTGATATTGGTTGTTCTGGAGTTATGTTCACTATTGATACTGAGTCTGGATTTAAAGATGTTGTTTTTATAACCGCTTCTTATGGGCTTGGTGAAACCGTTGTTCAAGGAGCGGTTAATCCTGATGAATTTTATGTGCATAAACCTCTCTTAAAACAAGGTATACCTGCAATAGTTAGGCGCACAATAGGCTCTAAGAAAGTCAAAATGATATTTAGCGAAGACACAAAAGCAGGGTTAAGCACAAAGATAGTTGATGTTAGCCCTAAAGAATCAGATGTATTTAGTATCTCTGATGAGGATATTATCGAGTTATCTAAATACGCGGTGTCAATAGAATCGCATTACAAATGCCCCATGGACATAGAGTGGGGAAAGAATGGTCTTGATGGAAAAATTTATATTTTACAGGCAAGGCCAGAAACAGTAAAGTCGCAAGATAAAAACATCACGGAAACATACGCCCTAAAAGAGAAAGGAAAAGCAATTGTTGCGGGAAGAGCGGTAACACAAAAAATTGGGGTGGGGCCAGTTAGAATTGTTCGTGATCCTTCAGAAATGCACACCGTTCAACCGGGAGATGTTTTAGTTGCAGATATGACTGACCCAAATTGGGAGCCTGTTATGAAAAGAGCATCTGCCCTAGTCACTAATAGAGGAGGAAGAACCTGTCATGCTGCAATAATTGCAAGGGAGCTTGGTATCCCTGCCATTGTAGGTAGTGTAAATGCTACAAAGTTATTAAATGACGGTGATTTAGTTACAGTCTCTTGCTCGGAAGGAGAGACCGGAATCGTCTACCAAGGAGAATTAAAATACGAGATTACCACCCAAGATGACGGAAAACTTAATAAACCGCCAGTTAAATTAATGATGAATGTCGGTAATCCAGATATGGCTTTCACGTTTGCTCAAACTCCAAACCACGGGGTTGGTCTAGCAAGATTAGAATTTGTGATAAACAATATGATCGGTATCCACCCCAAAGCAATTCTTAATTATAGTGCTATGCCAGCAGACATTAAAAAAGCAATAGATTATCGGTCTAAGGGCTACAAAAGTCCTAAAGATTTTTACATCAGTAAAATTACTGAGGGCGTAGCTACGATTGCATCAGCATTCCACCCAAACCCAGTAATTGTTAGAACTTCAGATTTCAAGTCAAACGAATACAAAAATCTCGTTGCTGGTGATATATATGAACCAGACGAAGAAAACCCAATGATTGGTTTTAGAGGTGCTGCTCGCTACATATCAAAAGAATTTCAAGAATGCTTCTCACTTGAATGTGAGGCAATTCTAAAAGCAAGAAATGAAATGGGGCTTACTAATGTACAGGTTATGATTCCATTTGTTAGAACCCTGTCTGAAGCCAAAAGCGTTATCGATATAATGGAAAAATATGGCTTAAAAAGAGGTGAAAACGGGTTAAAAGTAATCATGATGTGTGAGGTTCCATCTAACGCCATTATGGCCACAGAATTTTTAGAGTATTTTGATGGCTTTTCAATTGGTTCGAACGACCTTACCCAACTTACTTTAGGTACCGACCGTGATTCCGGTATTCTTGCAGATGGTTTTGATGAAAGAGATCCAGCGGTTACCTCACTTATTGAAATTGCAATTAAGGCTGCAAAAAAACAAAAAAAATATATCGGTATCTGTGGGCAAGGTCCATCTGATCACCCTGATTTTGCTAAATGGTTAGTGAAACAAAAAATTAGTTCATTGTCATTAAACCCTGATACAGTTATCAGCACATGGAAAGAATTAAATAATACCCAAAATGACTAATTCAAAAAGAACAGCTTTTTTTATATCTGATGGAACAGGTATAACTGCTGGCTCTCTTGGCGGTTTGTTAGCACATTTTCCTGAAACAGAGTTTGAGCAGATAAGAGTTCCATTCACTGATTCCGCCTCAAAAGTTGAAGACGCACAAAAAAGAATTGTTAATGCTAAGTTGGCAAACGGAGTCAGGCCAATTGTCATTATGTCGATTGGAAACCAGCACCTCCGGGCAGAATTAAAAGCAGTAGACGCTTATTATATTGATTTATTTGACTCCTTTCTCCATCCATTAGGACAAGAACTTAATGCAGAGCCCTTAACAAGACCAGGCGTATCCCATAGTATGTCGGTAACAAATTATGGGTCGAGAATGGAGGCAATTAATTTTGCATTAGGACATGATGATGGCATGACTCACACAGGACTAAACCAAGCTCAAGTTATTTTAGTTGGTGTTTCTCGCTCTGGTAAAACACCAACCAGCATTATGCTTGCAATGCAATTTGGAATTAAAGCGGCTAACTATCCATTAATACCTGAAGATTTTGAAAGAGGAAATTTACCCCCTATTTTAGATGGCTATATCGACAAGATATTCGGTCTAACCATAAAACCTGAACGCCTTCATTCACTAAGAAATGAGCGGCGTCCTAATAGTAAGTATGCCTCACTCTCAAACTGTCGAGAAGAAATAGGTTTAGCAGAAGCATTGATGAGCAAGGTAGGAGTTCCAATGGCAGACTCGACCTCAAAATCAGTAGAGGAGCTATCTGCAATCATTATACAAAGTATCAAAAAATAATTTTACAAATATGGTTGTAAAATTTTATTAATTTCATCGGATTTCGGATTAGTCATGCTTGAAAACACATGGACTGATTTAGCTTTAGGTAAGACAATAAATTTATAAAAATTCCACAACGGAACTTCACCAGTTATTTTTTCCAAGTTTTTATAAACCTTATTAGCATTATCTCCAATGACACTTGATTGACTCATCATTGGAAATTCAACAGCATAAGTTAATTTACAGAAATCTTGAATTTCTTTATCTGTTTTAAACTCTTGATTAAAATCATTAGACGGGAATCCAACAATAAGTAATTTATCCTTATTTTCTTTATATAAGTTCTCCATATCCTCGAATTGGTTAGTAAACCCACACTTACTTGCTGTGTTAACAAAAATAATTGGCTTATCTTGGTGCTTACAAAGATCAAATTTTTTACCTTGTAGTGTTACAAGATCTTGATTATAAAAATCCATACAAGCTCCTATAGAAATTACCGGAAATGTTATTAAAAAAAATAAGAATTTTCTCATAATGGTATTGACTCCTTGTTTAGCTAAATTGTTCATTTTATCTTTTGCCTCTTCTCCAATCCCACGGAGCTATTGAATTATTACTTTTCCAAAGACCAACACTAAGGTCTTTAGAAATATTTTCGTAGTAAGCATACTCTTCTTGATCTTTTTTTGATTGGGTTTTTTTATATTTTTTATAATGCCATGCCATACCAAGCTTTATTAAGTTTAGGTTAATATCAATACCGTTACAAATGACTTTACCAAGTGTTCTTTTATACCTGTCCTCAGAGTTTGATGCAATATCAACCCATTTTTTATCGATTAAAGATCTTAATTTTTGCTTAGATTCAAACCCAAATTCTTGCTTTAATTCTGGAGCATCAATTCCTGTTAAACGAACTTTTCTTTTTTTATTGCCATCTAAAACAATAATCGTATCTCCATCAATCACTCTAAAAACTAAACCAGAGAAATCAGCAGAAACAGATACAGATAAGATTAATAAAAAAATTAAAAATAGAAATTTGAGACCGGTTACATACATACAAAAACCTTAATTAAATTTGGCGGAAGGAGCGGGATTCGAACCCGCGTTAGGGGGTTACCCTAAACACGCTTTCCAAGCGTGCGACTTAAACCACTCATCCACCCTTCCTGTAACGAAATTATATCATTTGCTCTAGTTAATTTTTAAGTCATCCCTAAACATATATAAAATTAATTGCTTAACAGTTACTTTGTATCTAGAAGTACCTATTGATTTATATCAAATTGGGGTTTAAGGTTATAGAAGAGATAAAAGAGATAAAAGAGATAAAAGAGATAAAAGAGATAAAAGAGATAATTAAAAAATAGTTAGCGCGTATGATTAATTATTAATTACAAATTAATTACAATACCTTTAAATCATAATTACATAGATAAAGACACACATAAATCAATAAAAATTTTAAGGAAAATTATGGCATTTACTACACTTAAAGATTTAGGAATTAAAAGTCCTTACAAAGATAAATACGATAATTTTATCGGAGGAAAATGGGTAAAGCCTGTTGATGGTAAATATTTTGAAAATATTACTCCAATTTCAGGAAAACCATTTTGTGAGGTAGCCCGATCAAATGAGAAAGATGTTGAATTAGCTTTAGATGCTGCTCATGCGGCTAAAGAAGCCTGGGGGAAAACAAGTACCACTGCTCGAGCTAATATATTATTAAAAATAGCCGATGTAATGGAACAAAACCTTGAAATAATTTCACTTGCTGAAACTATTGATAATGGTAAATCCCTTAGAGAATGTATAAATGCTGATATCCCTCTTGCTATTGATCATTTTAGATATTTTGCAAGTGCAGTTAGGGCTCAAGAAGGAAGTATTGGAGAGATTGATAACGAAACTATGGCGTATCATTTTCACGAACCATTAGGTGTTGTTGGTCAAATTATTCCATGGAATTTTCCTATCTTAATGGCTGTATGGAAACTAGCGCCAGCGCTCGCTGCGGGAAACTGTATTGTGTTGAAGCCAGCTGAGCAAACACCGGTATCAATATTAATAGTAATGGAGTTAATTGCTGATCTATTACCTCCAGGGACACTCAATGTTATTAATGGCTTCGGCCTAGAAGCAGGAAAACCTCTTGCAAGCTCAAGTCGTATTGCAAAAATTGCTTTCACAGGTGAGACCACTACTGGTCGACTAATTATGCAATATGCATCACAAAATATTATTCCAGTAACACTTGAATTAGGAGGAAAATCTCCTAATGTATTCTTTGAAGATATTATGGATGCAGATGATGGTCTTTTTGACAAAGCCTTAGAAGGATTCACTATGTTTGCTCTTAACCAGGGAGAAGTATGTACGTGTCCTTCAAGAGCGATAATCCAGGAATCTATCTATGATCCTTTCATGGAGAGAGCACTTGAAAGAGTAAAGGCAATCAAACAAGCAAGCCCACTTGAAGCGGATACCATGATTGGCGCTCAAGCTTCAAGCGAGCAAATGGAAAAAATTCTTTCTTACATTAAGTTAGGTAAAGAAGAAGGTGCTGAGCTTTTGGTTGGTGGCAACAGGAATATCTTGGATGGAGAGCATGCTGGTGGTTATTATATTGAGCCAACAGTATTCAAAGGTAATAATAAGATGAGAATTTTCCAAGAAGAAATTTTTGGGCCTGTTGTGTCTGTTACAACCTTTAAAGATGAAGCTGAGGCACTTGAGATTGCAAATGATACTCTCTATGGCTTAGGTGCTGCTGTATGGACTAGGAATATTAATACCGCGTTCAGAATGGGTAAAGGTATTCAAGCCGGTCGCGTATGGACTAACTGTTACCATGCATACCCTGCTCACGCTGCGTTTGGTGGATACAAACAGTCAGGTATTGGTCGCGAGAACCATAAGATGATGCTTGATCACTACCAACAGACTAAGAATCTGCTAGTAAGCTATACAGAAACAAAGCTTGGGTTCTTTTAAAAAATACTTAAATAGGTTTACAATAAAAGGCAGGAGCTATTCTGCTTTTTTTAATTATGATTACACGTATTACAACAACTGAATCTGCTAATAAACTCATTGATGAGTTAAAAAAAATACATGGTGAGCTCATGTTTCATCAGTCAGGTGGTTGCTGTGATGGAAGTGCTCCTATGTGTTTCCCAGCAGGTGAGTTTTATTTAGGTAATGCTGATGTTGAACTTGGTCACGCTCATGATGTACCTTTTTATATGAGCGCCTCTCAATTCCAATACTGGGAGCATACACAACTTACATTAGATGCAATTGAAGGTACTGGAGGTCAATTTTCATTAGAAAGACCAACTGGATTAAGGTTTTTAATTCGTTCTCGGCTTTATACAGATGAAGAGTGGGAATTTTTAAAAAAACATCCAGTTAAAAACTGTGGCTAAATTTAGTAATAAATAAGGTAAAATAATGTTGGCGGGCCTCCTCGCATTGAGATTTAGCCAACCTGGTCAGATGCGGAAGCAAGCAGCCACAACTAATGATACAAGTGCCGGGGGTCTGGCTCGCCAATTATTATAAGAAAAAAAAATGTCATATCAAGTTTTAGCCAGGAAATGGCGACCTAAATCATTTGAAACACTTATTGGACAAGATAATACTGTCCAAGCACTCTCTAATGCACTAGATCAGAATCGCTTACATCATGCATACCTGTTCACAGGAACAAGGGGGGTAGGTAAAACTACATTGGCCAGACTTTTAGCTAAATCACTTAATTGTGACAAAGGTGTTTCCTCTAAACCATGTAATGAGTGCTCTAATTGTAATGATATTGATGCCGGCCGCTTTATAGATGTAATTGAAGTTGATGCAGCATCAAATACTGGTGTTGATGACATGAGGGAACTATTAGAAAATACTCAATATGCAACTTCAACAGGGAAGTATAAGGTTTATATAATTGATGAAGTTCATATGCTTTCTGCAAACGCATTTAACGCGATGCTGAAGACGCTAGAAGAGCCTCCAGAACACATTAAGTTTATTTTAGCTACAACGAATATAAAAAAAGTTCCTATTACCATTCTATCCAGGTGTATTTTATTTAACTTAAAAGAAATGACAGAAGAGAACATAAGTAATCATCTCACTTTTATTTTAGATTCTGAAAAAATTAACTTTGAGCCAAAGTCCCTAGCATATATTTCAAAATCATCACGGGGTAGTATGAGGGATGCATTATCAATACTTGATCAAGCAATTGCATACTGTTCGGGAGACCTAACAACGGAAAAAATACTTGAGATGCTGGCGGTAACAGATGAGGGCTACCTAATTAAGATACTTCAAGCCCTGTCTGAAAATGATGGGTCAAGTTTACTTCAAATAACTCGAGAGATGGATGAAAAAAGTATTGCGTTAAAGGAAGCATTAAGTGATCTAGGAAAATTAATATATGAAATTGCAGCTTATAAAATCTCACCATCGAGTTTTACTCAAAAAGACAACAAAGAAATTTTAAGAATTTTTAGTGAAAAATTTAGCTCAGAAAATATACAAATGCTCTATCAAATTACTATAACATCAAGAAAAGATATAGATTTAGCCCCAGATACTCATACGGGATTTAGTATGGCGATACTTAGAATGCTTGCTTTTTCTCCGACATGGGATTTTAAAGATATAAAAAAAATAAAACATAGTGCTGAAGATGCTAATAATAAAGAAATTGTATCAAGTGAACCTGCCCCCGTAAATAAGAAAGAATTGAATGAATTTGATGGAGATTGGCATAAACTTTCAGATAAACTCAAACTGGGTTTAGCAAAAAAACTAGCTCAAGAATGTGAATTAATCAAGTTTGAAGATTCAGTTTTTTTTCTATCATTAGACTCTAATAAAAAATACTTAATGCATGAGGATTATATAAAAAAACTTGATGATGCATTAATTAACCACTTCAATAAGAAGGTTAGAATCAATATTGAAATTGGCATAGTTAACTCATCACCAGCTATTGAAAAAAAAATTGAAGCAACTGAAATATTGAAAACTACTGAATCTGCTATTATGAAGGATGCATTTGTAAATGAATTAATGAATGAGTTTGGAGCAAAAGTAATTCCAACTAGTATTAAGCCAATAAAAGAAAAAGGAAAATAAGATTATGAGTAAAGGTGGAATGGGTAATATGATGAAGCAAGCGCAACAAATGCAAGCTAATCTTCAAAAAGCTCAAAATGAGCTTGCAAATATTGATGTTGAGGGGTTATCGGGAAATGGATTGGTTAAAATTAATATATCGTGTAAGAATAATATTAAAAAAGTTACATTAGATCCTTCTCTTTTAGATGATAAAGAAATGTTAGAAGACTTAATCGTAGTAGCCCTAAAAGATGCTTTTCAAAAAATTGATGAGGCTACATCAAAGAAAATGGGTGGCTTAGTTCCTCCTGGAATGAATTTACCTTTCTAAGAATGAGTAAGAATGAAAGTTTAAATGAGTTAACAAATGCACTAAAATGTCTTCCCGGAGTAGGACCTAAGTCCGCACTCAGACTTACCTACTATTTACTCCAAAGAAACCGTGAAGGAGCTCAAAATTTAGCCCAATCTATAGATAAAGCTTTAAATAAATTAGCTCATTGTGAACTGTGTAATAACTTTACTGAAGAAGTGATTTGTTCAATCTGCAGTTCTGGAAAGAGAGAAAGTAGTATTATTTGCGTCGTTGAGATGCCAACAGATCTTTTGATGCTTGAGCAGACTCACTCGTTCAGGGGGATGTATTTTGTCCTAATGGGAAGGTTATCACCCCTGGATGGAGTTGGACCTAAAGACATACACTTAAATAAATTAATAAAAAGAATAAAAGATTCTGATATTAAAGAAGTAATACTTGCAACTAACTTCACTTCAGAAGGAAGTGCAACAGCTCAATACATTTCTGATCTTCTAAAAGATACGGGCATAAAGATTAGCCGAATTGCTAGGGGCCTACCAATGGGTGGTGAGATTGAATATGTCGACACCGGAACATTAGCCCAAGCTGTTGTTGAGAGAAAAACACTTTAATTAACTATTAACTTAATAATGTCATTAGGATGATGTATCAAAGAATCTGCACCCCATGATTTAATGTCATCAGATGCTTTTAAATACCCATAACAAGCAAGAACTGAGATCATTTGCGCGGACTTAGCCGCCTGGATATCACGTAAACCATCGCCAAGATATATAGAATCTTTAATATCTACATTTAATGAATTACAAGCACTGATAAGCATTTCGGGTGAGGGCTTTGGAGCTAATCCATCGTCACCACAAACCACCACATCAACACGATTAATTAAACCGTTAAAATTTAAAACTTTTTCTGTTAGCATGCGTGACTTGTTGGTAACAATTCCCAAGTATAAATTATTATTTTTTATAAGGTCAATTACCTCAGAAATACCGTCAAAAAAGACAGTGTTATTTAGAATATTATTTGAGTAGTGTTCAATAAAATCTTTAGCTAAGCTTGAAAAGTCATCATATTTTGGATCAAAACGTGTTTTCAAGTAAGCATTAACGCCATCTGAAGCAATCTCTCTTCCAAGCTCATAGCTAATGCAAGGCTTTTGATATTTTTTAAATATATAATTAGCTGAAGCTATTATATCTGGAGCACTATCAACCAATGTGCCATCAAAATCAAATAAGAAAAGTTTACTCATTAAGGAAGCTAATTTCAACCATATAATTCACAGAGACGTCATTGCCTAACTTATATCTTTTAGTAATCGGGTTATATGTCATACCGATAATACCCTTCATGACTAAACCAGACTCATTACACCAATGGATTAGTTCGCTAGGTTTTATAAATTTTGAATACTCATGAGTTCCTTTTGGAAGCAAATTCAGCAAATACTCAGCTCCAACAATAGCAAACAAAAATGCTTTAGGATTTTTGTTAATGGTAGAGAAAAAAATTCTTCCTCCTGGCTTTAAAAGTTCTGCACATGCCTTAATTACTGAACTTGGATTTGGAACATGCTCAAGCATTTCAAGGCAAGTTATAACATCATATTTACCTCTATTATTTTTTAAAAAATCCTCAATATTCATACACTTATAATTAATATCTAAACAAGATTCTTTAGAGTGAAGCTTTGCAATTTTAATAACCTTATCACCTTGATCGATGCCAGTAACCATAGCTCCTTCATTTGCAAGTGATTCAGCCAAAATGCCTCCACCACAACCAACGTCTAAAATGCTTTTCCCAGAGAGGTTTACACTAGATTTAATATAACCCAACCTTAAAGGATTTATTTCATGAAGGGGTTTAAATTCACTAGAAGGATCCCACCACTTATGGGCAAGAAAATTAAATTTCTCAACCTCATTAATATCTATATTTTTTGAATTTTTGTTTGCCATGATTTTGCTAAAAATTTAAGTTTATCTGTATCTATATTTACTAACTCATTTTCTTTTAATTTAACATTGCCGTCAACCCATACGTAATTGACATCTGACCTTCCGGCAGAATAAATTACTGTAGCCAAAGGGTCGTAAGATGGAAGTAAGTCAATTGAATCAAGGTTTATTGCCACCATATCAGCTTTTTTATTTATCTCTATTGAACCAATGTCTGACTCAAGACCCAATGCTTTCGCGGCTTCAATAGTTACCATTCTTAAAACTTCTACAGCAGGTAAATGTTCGGGGTTACCCGATTTCCCTTTTACTAATAAAGATGCAAGTCTCATCTCCTCAAAAATATCCAATCGATTATTACTTGCTGAACTATCGGTACCTAAGGAAATACTCACTCCCCTCTTAATCATTGATGATAAGTCAGCTAATCCACTTCCTAACTTAAGGTTTGATGATGGGTTATGAGAAATATAAACATTATTAAGGGCAAGTAAATCTAAATCCTGCTCACTTAAATGCACACAATGTGCTGCTAGTAAATTTGGACCTAATATATTTAAACCACTTAACCTTTGTGTTGGAGTTACTCCAAATTTCTTTATGCTTTCCTGAACCTCTGATTGGGTTTCTTGAAGATGAGTATGAATTGATAAACCTAATTGCTCCGCATATGTTCCAATTAACTCAAATGTCTTATCTGATACTGAATAAGGTGCATGGGGGGCTATAGATGTAGTGATTAATGAATTTTCTCTACATGAATCCCTAAATTCAAAGCCTTTACTTAAATAATCTCCTGGATCATTAGCGTAATTTGTAGAAAATTCCAAAACAACTAAACCTATATTGGATCGAATTCCTGTTTCAGAAACAGCTTCAGCAGTTGATTGAGGGAAAAAATACATATCGTTAAAAGTAGTTATTCCACCTTTGAGCATTTCAGCGATTGCAATCATCGATCCATCTTTAACAAATTTACTGTCCACATGCTGCTTCTCAGCCGGCCATATGTATTCATTTAGCCAACTTTTAAGTCTCAAGTCATCCGCATACCCCTTAAATAAAGACATCGCCGAATGAGTATGTGTATTTATAAGACCAGGAATAATTATGTGATCTGACAGAGAGTAGACTTCACTAGCTTCGTAACTTTCAAACACTTTCTCTGTTGGGAGTAAATCAATTATCTTATTAGCATCAACTATCACCGAATAATCTTTAAGTAAACTATCTTCACTGTCAGCCGTATAAATCCAAGAAGCTGAAATTATTGTAGCTACTTTTTTCATAGCGTTATTATCCAAAAATGAGTTTACCTAATTTTTAAAAATGATTGAGTTAATCGAATGGATGATTTATTACTATTGTTTGATCTCTTTCAGGCCCAGTCGAAACAATATGCACATTAACACCACATAACTCCTCTAACTTTAATAAATATTTTTGTGCATTTACTGGTAACTCATCCCATTTTTTTATGCCAAAAGTATTTTCATGCCAACCTGGCATGTCAATAAAGATGGGCTCACAGTTCTCAACTTGGTCAGCACCCAACGGCAATAATTTGATTTCTTCATTATTAACCCTGTACCCAATACAGATTTTAAGAATATTGATACCATCAAGTATGTCTAACTTAGTAATGCATAATCCAGATAAGCCGTTAATCATCGCTGATCTTTTGAGAGCTGCTGCATCAAACCAACCACATCTTCTCTTCCTTTGTGTGACAGTCCCAAATTCCTTTCCTTTGTGTGACATTTGGAATCCTGGAGATGACTCATCATCTATATCTAGCTCACTTGGAAAGGGTCCACCGCCTACTCTTGTTGTATAAGCTTTAGTAATTCCTAAGATATAATTAAGCATATGCGGGCCAACACCTGATCCAGCAGCAGCTTGTCCAGAAATGCAGTTTGATGAAGTTACATAAGGGTAAGTTCCGTGGTCAATATCTAAAAGAGCTCCTTGTGCCCCTTCAAAAAGAATATTTTTACCTTGAGCATTAAGCTCATAAAGCTTTTCAGAAACGTCAACGACATATGGCTTTATGAAGCTAGCTTGCTCTAAAACAATGTCCACCTGTCTATTTAAGTTAATTTCTTCAGCGTTAAGGTAGTTTTTAATTACAAAGTTATGATAGTCTAAGATTTCTTCTAACTTACCCTTTATTCCTTTTTCATTTTTCAAGTCATAAACCCTTAGAGACCTTCGGGCGACTTTATCTTCATAGGCTGGTCCAATACCCTTACCTGTTGTTCCTATTTTTTTATTATTTTCACGCTTTAATTCACGAGCTTGGTCTAGTTTAACGTGATAATCTAAAATTAAAGGACAGCCAGGACTAACATGAAGACGATTTTTAACTTTAATTCCACCTTCCTCCAACCTAGATATTTCTTTACCCAAATGATTTATATCAAGAACCACCCCATTACCAATAAAACACTCTACGTCTTCCCTTATAATTCCTGACGGAACGAGGTTTAGTTTATATTCTTTTTGAAGCGAACCTTCACCAATTACAAGAGTATGCCCAGCATTGTGTCCACCTTGAAAACGAACAACAGCATGAGCATGATTAGTCAACCAATCAACAATCTTACCCTTACCTTCATCACCCCATTGTGTGCCAATTACCACTACATTTTTTGTCATAATTATTTTATTTTTTTATATTGTTTATATTATTTACAATGAATCTTAGGTCCAAAGAAAAGCCAGTCGCTGGGCGAATTGAACCAAAAGCTTTATTAATGTTATCGTACCTTCCTCCTTGAGAAATAAGTGAGGGGAACCCTTGGGAGTAAGCAGAGAAAATTAAGCCCGTGTGATATTGGTAGCCACGTATATCTGAAAAATCAAAACTCACTTTTACACTTAATTTTTCTAATTCGCTGCATACAATTTTTAACTTCTCAACGATTATCTTAATTTTATCATCACCGGGGAACAGCTTAACAACATCAGTCAAAACACTTTTATCTCCGTATATCTCTAGAAGAGATAAAATCTTATTACAAACCTCTCTGTTATCGTGGGAGCTTAACGACTCTTTAATAGCATCGTTATCTTTTAACATGGCAGCTTCTGCAATTGTAGAGCAATCATTTATAGATAAATTTAACTGATCTATTAGTGACTTATAAATATCCAGATGATTTAAGTCAATAATAATATTTTTTATATTTAATAGTTTAAGTGACTTTATTAGAAGGCTTTGAACTTCGACATCGGCCTTAATACTCTCTTCGCCAAAATATTCGGTGCCTATCTGATAAAGTTCTCGAGAATGCTGGATCAATGGCCTGGTTCTTAGAATAGATCCCGCATAACAAAATTTGTTTACTTCATTTTGATTCATCTGAGAGTCAATACGAGACACTTGCGTAGTAAGGTCTGAACTAATCCCCATCATTTTTCCTGTTGCCTGATCTACAACCTTAAATGTATCAAGATCTAAGTCTTTACCATATGCATTCAAAGAATCAACATACTCTAGCATTGATGGCATTACATACTGATAGCCATTTTCAGTGTATAAGTCTAGTAGGTCTCTTCGCCAAGATTCAATTTTCTTCGCTTGTCCAGAAATAAAATCTTCAGAATTTTCAGGAAGTAGCCATTGAGTCATGAGTAAAAATTTCCAATAAAAATTATTATTACACTTAAAGCGTTGATTAATTTAGCAAGCAATTACTTTTTATTAGGACTACGAAGATATTTAAAGAAGTCAGAATCTGGGTCTAAAACTAAAATATCATCTTTTCCATTGAAGCTTTTTTTGTAAGCTTCAAGACTTCTATAAAAGTCATAAAACTCTTTATTTTTAGAGAAAGCTTCTGCATAAACTTTTGCAGCTATTGCGTCCCCTTTACCCTTAATTATCTGCGCATCTTTGTAAGCGTTTGTAATAATAATGTCTCTCTGCTTTTCTGCTTCAGCCCTTATTTTCTCTGAGTCAGCAAAACCTTGCGAACGTAATTGATTTGCAACAGACTTTCTTTCAGCCACCATTCTTTGATAAACGGATTCACTTACTTCTTTTGGTAAATCTACTCGTCTAAGGCGAACATCAAGAATTTCAATACCAATCTGTCGTGAATCCCGATCAGCTCTTTTTTGAAGAATACCCATTATTTCTGACCTTTGGCCTGAGACTACTTCTTGAATTGTTCTTTTACCAAACTCTGCTCTTAAACCGTCATTTACAGTCTGAGTCAACCTTCTTTCTGCTTGTTGCTCATCCCCATTAACTGATACGTAGTATTTAGCTGGATCTATAATGCGCCACTTAATGTAAGAATCGACAAGTACATTTTTCTTTTCACTCGTTATAAATCTATCAGGTTGTGTTGAATTATAGGTCAATATACGTTTATCAAAAAAACGTACGTTGTCTACAAGAGGTGCCTTAAAATAAAGACCAGGCTTATCTTTAACGGATACGATTTCCCCTAAACGAAAAACAAGAGCGTGCTCTCTTTGGTCAACTGTAAAAGTTGAGAGACTTAAAATAACTAGAATTGGTATAATTATAATTAGAATTGAAGATAATTTTTTCATTTTTTTCCCTATCTGACATCACGGTCGCGAGCACGAAATGTACCTCGAGAACGGTCTGTAATTGAATTAACTGCATCTCTTACTGAGCCACTAGAATTAATTGCTTCACTAGAAGCCTGACTTTTGTCTAGCTGGTTATTGTTAAAAGAGCTGCTTGATTTGTTAATGAGTTTATCAAGAGGTAGATATATGAGACTATTTGAGCCTTTTTGATCAACAATGACCTTAGAAACTGAAGACATAATCTGCTCTTGGGCTTCCAAAAATAATCTATTTTTTGTAACCTCTGGAGCACGAAGATACTCAGCTAGTATTTGACTGAAACGACTAGCATTACCTAAGGATTCATTTTCAACCGAAACTTTGTACCCATCAGCTTCAGCAATTAAACGAGATGCAGTACCCGTTGCTTTTGGGACAATATCATTTGCATAAGCCTGGCCCTCATTTTTTTGCCTTTCTAAATCTTGTTTCGCCTTAACCGCATCATCAAAAGATGCTTGAACTTGTTCAGGAGGTTGAGCATTCTGCATTGTTACACTAGTTATATTAATACCAGTTTTATAGAGATCTAAGATATCTTGCATCAATTCCTTTGTTTTTACTGCAATCTCTTCTCGCCCCTCATATAAAACAAAATCCATTTTACTTTTACCAACTATCTCTCTAATAGCTGTTTCAGATGCACCTCGAACAGAGGAATCTGCAGCACGATTATTAAAAATAAAATCTTGAACTGATTTTAAATTATATTGAACAGCAAACTGAAGATCGATAATATTTTCATCACCAGTTAGCATTAAAGATTCCCTAAGCTCTTGCGAAGTACCGCCGCCGCCAGATCTATAACCAACCTCTATTGTCCTAACTTGCTCTTGATTAACAACTTCAGCAGTTTCAATAGGGTACGGAATATGCCATCTAGGCCCAGGTTGTGTTACCTCAGTATTTTCACCAAACCTTAATACAACACCCCTTGAACCCTGATCAACGATATAAAACCCTGTAACCATCCATATTAAAAAAACAATAATAAAAATTGGCAGTATCTTAATGCCCGGCCCATCATTTATATTCGTTGGCTTTTGATTACCACCAGATCCGTTTGTATTCCTGGGATTTGTTGTGAATAAGTTATCAACTTTATTCTTTAGATCCTTAAACATTTCATCTAAATCTGGTGGTCCATCGTTATTCGCGCCAAGTGGCGACTTTATAAATACTCTTCTAATTAATTTTTGCATATTTTCCGTTTCGTTGATTTATGAACTCTTGACTGAATTCGACAATTGCTTTCTTTAAAAATTCAATCCCTTTACCTGAAATAGCTGACAATTGAATACGAATAATTCTACCATATTCATCACGATCATAGCTTTCATTTATATCAATTTTATCAATTTGATTTAAAATTAATATTTGAGGAATTTTATTAGCTTTAATTTCTTTTAAAATTTTATCCACCTCTATTATTTGGTCAGATTTATTAGCATTACTTATATCTACAACATGTAAAAGTAAGTCAGAATCAGTAGCTTCTTCCAATGTGGACTTAAATGCTTCGATTAAAGTTGTCGGAAGATCTTTGATAAAGCCTACTGTATCTGATACTACAATGCTATGCCCTGGTTCTATAAAAAGTTTTCTTGACGTGGTGTCAAGGGTTGCAAATAACTTATCTTCTGATAAATTATTTTCATGGGTTAAGGTGTTAAAAAGAGTGGACTTACCGGCATTGGTATACCCAACTATCGAAACTGTTAGGGCTTTTGATCTTCTTCTGGCTCTTCGTTGCATTCCCCTTTGCCGATCAAGCTTTACTAATTTCTCCTTAAGCTGCTTTATTCTTAAACCAAGCATTCGCTTATCTAACTCAATTTGCTTTTCTCCTGGACCACCCCTAACTCCAATACCTCCCTTCTGCCTCTCAAGATGACTCCAACCTCTTGTTAGTCGAGAAGACAGATGATCTAAATGTGCTAGTTCAACCTGAAGCTTACCTTCGTAACTCTTAGCCCTCAAAGAAAAAATATATAAGATTAAAGCTGTTCTATCAAACACCCTCATCTCCGTTAATTTTTCAATATTTCTTTCTTGAGAAGCAGTTAGCTCATGATTAAAAATAAGAGTATCTGCGTTGGTCACGGTTTTAATTTGAATTAATTCTTTTGCTTTTCCAGAACCCATAAAATATTTTGAATCAGGCTTTGATCTATTACTTTTGATTAATTCAGCGACTTCAAAGCCAGCGCTTGTGGAGAGCTGAATAAGTTCTTCAGTATTTTCATGATGATTCTTACCCGTAAAATTAAGGCTTACTAAAATAGCCTTATCTCCTTGTTTCGGCCTTTCAAGCATAAGTATCTTTACGAATCATTGAGGTTGATTTTTTGGCTAGGCACAATTGTAGATATTGAATGTTTGTATATAAGTTGCGGAGCATTTCCATTAAGAACAATTACAAATTGATCGAATGACTCTATCTGGCCTTGAAGCTTTATTCCATTTAAAAGATAAATTGATACTGATATTTGATCCTTTATTAATTCATTTAAAAATCGATCTTGTAGAGACATAAATTAAAGTTTATTAAAAGTAATTAATTAAAGGTATTTCTTAACTCTAGATTTAAATTCATCTAAACCTAAAAGGAAGATTATACTCCCAACACTCGGTGTGTGGTCAGTACCTGTCAATATAATTCTCAAAGGCATTGCTATTTGAGGAAACTTAATTTCATTACTCTTAACAAATTCTTTTAAATATTGATTTAGACCCTCATCTGACCACACTATTTCCGTAATCTTATCGGTAAATATTTTTATAAGCCTACCAGAATCTTCATTAAAGTATTTCTTCATTAGTTCATCGTTACTAAAGGGTTTATTAAAAAAATAATCAATATTTTTAACAAAGTCATTTAAATTGTTTTCACGATCTTTATATAACTCTATAGCTCCAATTAACATGGACTTTTGCTCTGGAGTAACTTTAGCTAAATTAGGATTTTTCTTTAGAATATTTACAAGCTCAGCCGTATCAGAATTTTTTATATAATGTGAATTAAGCCAATTAAGTTTTTCAATATCAAATTGTGCTGGGGAGGAAGTGATGTGCTCAAAATCAAACCAGTCACAAAACTGGCTCATGGTAAAGATTTCATCATCGCCATGACTCCAACCTAAACGAGCCAAATAATTATTAATTGCCTCTGGTAAATAGCCTTCATCCCTGTAACTAGTAACACTTATTACTCCATGTCTTTTGGAAAGTTTCTGGCCATCGGCTCCATGAATCATAGACAGATGCGCATAATTCGGTATAGGTGCTTTCAATGCATTTAAAAGATTGATTTGCCTAGGTGTATTGTTAATATGGTCGTCCCCACGAATAACATGAGTTACCTTCATTTGCCAGTCATCAATAACAACACAAAAATTATATGTTGGTGTTCCGTCAGACCTTGAAATTATAAAGTCGTCAAGCTCTTCATTGTCAAAAATAATGTGACTCTTAACCAAATCTTTCCAGGTTACTTTTCCTGTAGATGGATTTTTAAATCTAATAACTGGATTCCTATCCTTGGGCGCACTAGGTAAATCTTTTCCGACTTCAGGTCTCCAGCGTCCATCATATTTTGGCTTCAACCCTTTTTCAACCTGGATAGCTCTTAAATTATCTAGCTCTTCTTTTGAAGCATAGCAATAATAAGCCATTCCATTATCAAGTAAATAATTGATAAATTTTTTATATTGATCTTGCCTTTGAGTTTGATAAATAATATCGCCATCATAATCAAGATTAAGCCAGCTCATCCCATCCTTAATTACATCTATAGCTTCTGGAGTTGATCTCTCTAAATCAGTGTCTTCAATACGTAAGAAAAATTTTCCTTTATTTTTTTTTGCAAAGGCCCATGAAAATAAGGCTGTCCTAACTCCGCCAATGTGAAGGGAGCCAGTTGGGCTTGGAGCAAATCGAGTTATTACTGTCATTTGTTATTTTCCTTTATATGAAGCTGCTCCAAAATATAAGTCATAAATTTATAATATGCTTAATGCAAGAAAGTATGGAAAAAGTAAACGATCATTACGCCTATAAGAATCATAGCAATTTGCATTGATGACTCTTTTATTTCAGTTCTTTTATGTAATCCTGGAATAAGGTCAGATACAGCAACATATATCAAGTTCGATGCTGTAAAGGCTAACAAAACAGGAAGTATTTCGCCAGCGGAATCAATTAAAATATATGTGATTACAGCTCCTATAGTCATTGTGATATTTGCAATAACATTTAACAAGATGGCTTTATTTTTTTTAAGACCTTTATTCACAAATATGGATATATTCCCCATCTCCTGTGGTATTTGATGAGCATAAATCGCTAAAGCAGTAACTAATCCTAATTCAAATTCATATATGAATGCGCTAGCTATAAGTATTCCATCTATAAAGTTATGCGATAAATCACCTATTAGAACGAGACTTCCACTTTTATTATTTTTAAGTTGCGTGTCATGTGAATGAGTTTCACAATGATCTCCGTGACAATGACGCCAAATTAATAACTTTTCTAAGGAGAAAAATACTAGTAAACCAATTAATACTATAAACATAGTGTCATGTGAGTCGGTGGCTTGGTCTAATGCATGAGGGAGTATTTCAAGAAAGACGGCACCAAGCATAGTTCCTACGGATAAACTTACCATATTCGTAACAATGTTGACGTTAGCCTTTTTAAAAAATAGAAAAGCTAATAATAAGCTTAAGAATGCACCTGCAAGGCAAGTTCCAATAATCCAAAAAAGTACCATTAATTCTCCAAAGTAATAAAATAATAAATAATTCGACAGTATAAATTGTTAATAGCTGGTTGAATAGAGTTAACTTTCAATCCATATCAGCGAAGCCATTCGACCAGTAACTCCATCCCTCCTATAAGAAAAGAATTTATCAGAGTCATCAAATGTGCATGCATTACTTATCGTTGATATATTTACCACCCCAAGATTTTTTAATTTAATTTTTGCGGCTAAAATAAGATCAAAATTAAATTTACCGCTCCCTTTATAATTAAAGCAAATTGCTGTCCTTGGGTCTCTTTTAATAAAAATATCATAGACATCTAACCCAACTTCAAAATTTCTCTTACTTATACACGGACCTAACCAAACAATTGCTTCAGAACCTATACCCATTTTTTTGAATGTATTTTCAATAATACCAAAGGCCATACCTTTCCAGCCGGCATGAATTGCTGCGACAGAGCGCCCAAAATTATCAGTTAAAAGTATTGGCAAGCAATCTGCTGTTCGAATAGCACAAATTGTATTTTTGGAGTATGTAAATGAGGCATCAGCACCATCAAGTTCATTAGGAAGCTTTATGACTTGATTAGAATGCGTTTGATTTAGCCATTTTGGATTAACTGGTAAGTAACCTTTTAATTTATTAATATTCTTACTTGCATCGCCCATGTTGTCTCCGCAAGAATCACTTATATTAAATGAGCTAAAAGTTTTAGAGCTATACCCATTTATTCGTATCGTTTGAATGGCTTTAATATTTCCTGGTGCCTTCCAATCTGGAATTATAAAGGGGTCATTTTTCATCTGCCTCGATACCCTCCTTCATGAATCCATCGTCCCCAATATAATAATCATATTTATTGGTTTTAAAATTTTCCTCAATTAGTGGTGATTCAGATCTAATAATATCTAGAAGAGCTTTCATATCTTGAGGTAACTCTGCTTCCCACCTCATAGGTTTATTTGTTTTTGGGTGAATTAACCCAAGAGAGCTTGCATGAAGAGCTTGCCTTGGAAAGCTAGTAGTCAAATCTCTTAATTTTTCCGTCATACCCTTGGTTGAAATAATTTTTTTTAGTCCGTAGGTTGGGTCACCAATAATAGGTGATAGATTATGCATCATATGAACCCTAATTTGATGTGTTCTTCCCGTCTCTAATCTGCACTTCAGGTACGAGTACATTCCAAATTTTTCTAGAACCTCATAATGTGTTACAGATTGCTTACCATTAATATGATTAATCGCCATTTTAGTTCTGACAGTCGGATGCCTCCCGATAGGTTGGTCGATTTTTTTCCCACCTAGTACCTGCCCCCAAACAACTGCCTTGTACTCTCGATAAACTTTTTTTGACTGAAGCTGCTTAACTAAACTTAATTGAGTGATTTCATTTTTTGCTACAACCATTAATCCAGAAGTATTTTTATCTAAGCGATGCACTATCCCTCCTCTTGCTAAAGACTTATTACCCGGGTAATGAAAAATAATTCCATTTAATAATGTTCCAGTCCAGTTACCTGCTGCAGGGTGAACAACCATATCTATAGGTTTATTAAGAACTAAAATATCATCATCCTCGTAAATTACATTCAAAGAAATTTCTTCTGGGTTAAATTGATCCTCGCTACCTTGAGCTTGAATCACAATACAAAGTAACTCTCCGCCAATAAGTTTTTCTTTAGGTGAAATCTTTTGATTATTGCATAGAATAAAACCATCCTTCATTGACCTCTGGATTCTCACTCTAGAGTATTCTGGCATTAAAGCTTGAGCAACAATATCAGCCCTTTTTCCAGAATATGAATCCGGAACTATAAATTCTTTTTTAATGTCAGCCATCAGGTATAATTTCCTCAGTTATTACTTTTATAAGTCTACACATGAAATATTTACTTAGCATAATCTTATCAGCATTACTTTCAGGTTGTTTTATTTTTGGAGAACCTACTGAGTTTGATGAAACAACAGGGCAAACTCCAGGTTGGGTTCTGTTAAAGGCCACAACCTACTCTGACAATAAGGACTGGAGGAAAGCAATTTCAGTTTTAGAAAAAGGAGAACAAAGGTTTCCAAACTCACCTTTAGCCCCTCAATTTAAGCTTAATCTTGCGTTTGCTTATTACAAATTTGACAAAATAATAGAAGCTACCGCTATGCTCAATAAGTTTATTAGAGTTCATCCAAATCACCCGACAATTGATTACGCATATTACCTTAAAGGTGTCGTTACCTTTACGGATAGAGGTATTTTCAACAAACTTACAAAGCAAGATATAAGTGATCGAGATGTAAATAAACTTAAAGTGAGTTTTGATGCATTAAAGGAATTAATAACCCTTTATCCAAACAGTAAATATTACGATGATGCTGTTAATAGAATGACTTACCTTATGAATAAAATAGCTGAGCATGAACTCTTTGTTGCTAGGTATTACATGAAAGGAAAAGCATATATTGCAGCTATTAATCGCTCTCAATACGTTCTTGATAACTACCCACAGACCGTTCACCAGGAAGAAGCATTGGTTATCTTGATAAGTGGTTATGAGAATATGGGTATAACAGATCTTCAAAAAGATGCTGAAAGAATACTTGCTTTAAATTTTCCGAATAGTGATTTTGATCGACAAAAACTAAATCATAACAAAAGAGAGTGGTGGAAATTTTGGGACAGCCTTTATGACTAAGTATTAAGTTTTTTTGATTTCATTTTTTTTCTAAAAGCATCCTCGACCCTTCTCCTTGTAACTAAACCAGTTTTTACTGGCCTACTAAGTTTCTCCCTATCAAATGGATTATCTGAATTTTGCAACTGAATTCTTAAAGGGGAACCGATTAAATCAAAGGCTTTTCGAAAGAAAGATTCTAGGAACCTTATATAATCTTTTCTAACTTCAGATAAATGGTTTCCGTGAATAATTATTGTTGGTGGATTCATGCCTCCCTGATGTGCATATTTCATTTTTGGCCTAATTCCTTTAATAATTTTAGGCAGATGGCTTATTAATGCATTTTCCAGAACTAAGTTTAATTGCGATGTTGTAAATTTAACTTCAGAAGACTTTCGGGCCTTAATAATTGATTTAATTAGCTCTGGGAATCCTGTTTGATTAAGCGCTGAAATAAATATTTTTTCTGCAAAATTAACAAAAGGCAATTTCTTATCTATCTGCTGCTTAAGAGCATCACGACTATATGGAGAAAGTGCGTCCCACTTATTAAGCGCAATAACTAATGACCTTCCTGCCTCAATGATAAACCCTAAAATATGCATATCCTGAGCTGAGATACCATCTTTAGCATCTACAACTAAAACCACAACATTAGACTTTGCAATAGCATTTAGTGTCTTGATAACGGAAAATTTTTCTACAGTCTCAAAAACCTTACCTTTTTTTCTAACGCCCGCAGTGTCAGTTATTATAAAGCGATCTTTACCCCAAGAAAATTCTGTAGAAACAGCATCTCTTGTCGTTCCTGGCTCATCGAAAGCAATAAATCTATCTTCACCTAATAATGAATTAATCAGAGTTGATTTACCAACATTAGGTCTTCCAACTATTGCGATCCTAGTATCTGCATTAATTTCAACAGCAGAGTCATCTGAATCAGATAAAACAGAATCCATTATCAGTAAATCTTTGAGAAGACTTATACCTTCTCCATGAGCTGAAGAAACCTTAATAATGTCCTTAAAACCAAAGGTATAAAATTCAGAAAACGCCTTCGACTCAAGTATACCTTCGGCCTTATTCACAACTAGAATTTTTTGCTTGTCATTTTTTCGTATTATGTCAGCAATATATTGATCCATTGGGTGTAAGCCTGTTCGAACATCTACTACAAATAGAATAATGTCACTTTCATCAATTGCTAACATTGTTTGGGTTGCCATTTTTTTTGGAATTCCAGTCTTTTTAGTTGGCTCAAAACCACCAGTATCGACTAATATAAAAGTGTTATCCAGGATACTTAATTTTCCATAATGACGGTCACGAGTTAGGCCTGGCATATCTGCAACAATTGCATCTCTGGTCTTTGTTAATCGATTAAATAAACTAGACTTACCTACGTTTGGGCGACCCACAATAACTATATTCTTCACTCATAAATCCTATCTAATTCATCGGCTTTACTCATTGCTTCCACTTCTATTTCAAGAATTTTTTCTTCGTTGGAACTAAGACTTTTATCCTCCAGTGAAACTTGGGTTATTTCATCAAATTTAATAAGAAATACTCCGCCTTCACTAGACATTGCCAAAATATACTTATCCTCAATAGCAATAAGTGTATCTAAAATATTAACTCCACTTACGATTTGGGACCTACCAATAATCAATCCGCTTTCGCTATCAATTACATGTATAAACCCATCAAAATCAGCCTCAATAAAATAGTCGCTTAACATAATTCCAGAAGTTATTTTTCGATACTGAAGGTCGGCTAAACGCCAATTTGTACTGCCATTATTTTTATCTAATGAAAAAACAGAGCCTGATTTATCTGTAACGAATATATCATATCCATTAAACTGAATATTTTTATTACTTGATAAATCTCTTGTCCACATCAATCGACCATTTCGACGGTCAATGGAAGATATACTTCCGTTAGTTGATACAGCATAAATAGTCCCTTCATTAATTACGGGCTTACTAACCACCTCATTCAAACGCTCTATTTCTGTTACGCCTTTAACTTTTGATACATTTGACTCCCAAAGATATCCGCCCGAGTCAGCATGAATAGCAACTAACTTACCTGCTGGGAAGCCTGCATACAAAACATCATCAGCTAATACTAATTGTGAAGTTTTCTTAAGTGTTAATGGTGGTGCGGGCTTATTAAATCTCCACTGAATAACTCCTTCTTTCACATCGATGCCTAAAATCTCATAATTCCCTATACGAACAAAAATTTTAGAATTGTGAATAATGGGAGAAACAAAGACCTCACCATTTAAAAATACTTTCCATAATGGATCTCCTTTTCCATCGAGACACCATAAATATCCATCATCGGAAACTATGAGTAAGTTTTCTGAATTACCACCAATACCGATTGATATATTAGTACCAATATTTTTTTCCCAGATAACTTTTCCTGTAAAAGACTCATATTTTTTTATTGTTCCGTCACTAGTAGCGGCAACGAAAAACTCATCGAAAGCGACTAAACTGAAATCAGCACCATTATGATTTCCAACATTAGCATTCCATATTAAACCCAGGGATACTGAAGGATTAACAATACCCAGTTCTTTTGGAGTGATTGAGTTGACTTCAGAAAAGTAAGAGTCTTCTACTTGCTCATATAAATCTTCGACAGGACCAATAAAGCAGCTCACAAGAAAAAGACAAAGCCCTAATGGCAAATATCTCATGGAGATAGAGCGTCTTTTTTATTCTGAATAACCTTATAGAGCTGTCCCTGGCCTCCAAAATAATCTAAGGCTTTTTGATAGGAGCTAATTGCTGAATCATTATCTCCATTAGCGGCATGAATGTCGCCAACCAAGTCGTAAACTAAACCCGTATAACCAACTGATTTTATTTCACCTGATGTAGCTAAGGCTTCTTCAAATTTTGTCTCGGCTAGGTACTGATTAGCTAAAAAGAAATTTGCCATTGATCTTATTGATTCTTCTGGTGAATTAGATGCGGCCCATCTGAACTCCTTTATTGACTCATTTACTTTATTATTTTTTGATAGTATCTTGGCAAAGTAAATAGCTGACCTTGCAGCATATGGAGTTTTGGAATGCTTGTCTTTAATTAGTTTAACTTTCGCACTAATAATATCGGAATTTTCTTCGCTCTCAATTAATATTTCTTGATACATTTGAGATGCTGCTTCACTTTTAGAAACCTGATTGCTTGTATAAAAATTACGGCCAATAATAAAAGTAAAAATTAATACTAATACAATGATTATTTTAGCCTTATGATCAATCAAAAACTTTTTTATTAGTTCTTCCTGCTGCTCTTCTGTATCAGCTGCCATTTTTTTTCCTTTTTGATATGTGTCCGGGTATGGATGCAAGCAATTCTTTTGTGTAATTACTTTTTGGGTTTTTAAAAATTATATCAGTTTTTCCTTGTTCAATTAATTTACCCTGTTTCATTACTATCACATGGTCAGCTATATACCTTACAATTCTTAAATCATGCGTAATAAATAAATAAGTCAATCCATACTCTTTTTGGAGATCTTTAAGTAATTGAATGATTTGGGCTTGAACAGATACATCTAAAGCTGAAACCGGCTCATCACAAATTACGAGTTTTGGTTCTAAAATTAATGCTCTTGCTATGCCGATTCTTTGTCTTTGACCTCCAGAAAATTGATGGGGGTATTTAGATAAATCTGAGTGCTTTAGTCCAACTCTACTAATAATACTTTTAATTTTTTTTTCACGTAATGAGCTGTCTTTATAATCATGAATTAGTAGTGGCTCCTCAATAATATCAAAAACTTTCATACGAGGATTCAATGAAGCATATGGATCCTGAAAGACCATCTGTATATTTTTTCTAATATCTTTAAGCTCTTTACCCTGAAGCGTTAATATATTTTTTCCGATAAATTCTATTTCGCCAGCATCTAGTTCTATCAGTCTAATTAAACTTTTGGCAAGGGTTGATTTACCACTTCCTGACTCTCCAACTACAGCAACTGTAGATCCCTTGGTTATACTTACAGAAATATCATCCAGGGCATTAATTGAAGTTTTGGTTCTAGAAAAAAATCCCTGAGTTTGCGTATATTGTTTTGATAAATTTTTTGCTATTAACAATTCTTTCATAACTTCTCCATTGCTAAATTTAGCCGAACATAGTCAATAGGCTTAAGTGCCTTTTTTCCCAATGCGTCTGGTACACAATCTAGCAATGCTATTGTGTATGGGTGTTTTGGCTTAGATAAAACTGCTTCAACACTTCCTGACTCAACAATCTTTCCTTGAAACATAACAACTACATCATCCGCAACATCCTCAACAACACCAAAATCATGAGTAATAAATAACATAGACATATTTAAATTACCCTTCAAGCCATCAAGTAATTTTAAAATTTGAGCCTGGACAGTAACATCAAGCGCAGTTGTTGGCTCATCCGCAATCAAAAGTTTAGGGTTACATGACATAGCCATTGCAATCATGATTCTTTGCCTCTGACCCCCAGAAAGTTCATCAGGATAACTTAAGCTTCTTTCCTTAGGGATATCTACTAAAGCTAATAATTCATTAACTCTTCCCAATAAATCTTTGGATGAAAGTGTGTGATGAACTTTAATTGCTTCTTCAATTTGATACCCAACAGTTAAGACAGGGTTCAAAGAGGTCATTGGCTCTTGAAAAATCATTGAGATATCTTTACCGCGCTTTTTTCTCATTTCATTAGAACTCAATTCACATAAATTTTCACCGTTAAAGTGAATAGATCCATTCATTGATAATTGAGATGACAGTAATTGAATAATAGAAAGCGCGGTTAAACTTTTACCACTTCCAGACTCGCCAACAATACATGTTGTCTTACCTCTTTTTATATTAAAAGAAATATCACTAACTAACTTTATACTATTATTCAGTTTAGGATATATATTTAAGTTATTGATTTCTAGTATATTTTTACTCATTATATAAAGTGATTATTCATAAATTTGATTAAATCTGAATTTAAAATTGTTTCCTGAGAGCCCGTAGATCTAATAAACTTAACCTGAACAACTTGCTTCTCAACCTCGTCATCACCAATAATGATAGCTAACTCAGCATTACTTTTATCTGCTTTTTTCATTTGAGATTTAAAGCTACTTTCATCCATATTTAAAGCTACTTTTAAGCCGCTTTCCCTTAACGCTTCTGAAACACTAAAAGCAAATACTTTTGCTTTGTCGCCTAAATTAATAATATAAATATCTGGATTGGCATTTATTAATGAGGGGTTGCCCTCTAATAGCAAAATTATTCTCTCAATGCCTATACCAAAACCACAAGCAAAAGTTTTACTTCCTCCCAGGTTCTCAACTAAAAGATCGTACCTGCCTCCGCCTGCAACAGCACCTTGACTTCCTAAATCTTTAGTTATCCACTCAAAAACCGTCCTATTATAATAATCTAGGCCTCTGACCAGCCTATTGTTTATTTTATAGCTAATATTATTTTCACTCAATAAAGCACAAAGGCCATCGAAATGATCTTTGGCATCCTTAGATAAATAATCAATAATTTTAGGTGCTTTACTTAACAAATCTTGCATTTTGGGGTTTTTACTATCAAGAATTCTTAGTGGATTTGTTTCAATTCTTTTTAAGGCGTCTGCATCCAATAGATTTTGGTTTTTTTTAAAGTAATCAACTAATTTTTTTTTATAAATAACCCTATCTTCACTGTCACCAATTGAGTTCAATTCAAGGGTAATATTTTTTAAACCCAATTCAGCCCACAAACGGTTTAAAAATATAATTTGCTCTGCGTCGACATAAAACGAAGGAAGCCCAAATGCTTCAACCCCAAATTGATTAAATTGCCTCTGTCGCCCTTTTTGAACATTTTCATGACGAAACATTGGGCCGCGGTAAAAAAGCTTTATAGGACCATTATATGCTAAATTATTTTGTATCAATGCTCTAACGCATCCTGCAGTGCCTTCTGGCCTTAGGGTTAAGCGATTTTCATTAAGCTTATCCTCCCAGCTGTACATTTCTTTCTCGACAATATCAGTATGAGAGCCAACACTTTTTTCGAATAATGCCGTTTCTTCAACAATTGGTAAACCAATTTCCTCGTAATAATATTGATCTAGCAATGCTAAAATTTTACCTTCAAAAAAACGCCAGAATTTCTGGCGTTCTGGAAGTACGTCATAAAAACCTTTAATTGATTGAAATTTTTTTGTCATTTTTATATTTTTTTTGGATATTGCCGCTCAATATATTTATCAATAATTTCTTTAAATTCATTAATGATGTTATCACCTTTTAAGGTAACAGTTTTAAGTCCGTTCTCATAAACAGGTGCTACCGGAGTCTCGCCTGTTCCAGGTAAACTAATTCCTAAATTTGCCATTTTTGATTCTCCTGGGCCATTAACTACGCAACCCATAACAGCTACACTCATTTCCTCTACGCCATTATACTTTTCTCTCCAATTGGGCATCTCCTCCCTAAGATAGTTCTGTATATTTCCTGCTAGTTCTTGAAAATACGTTGAAGTTGTTCTTCCGCAACCCGGGCATGATATTACCAAGGGCATAAACGATCTAATACCCATTGTTTGAAGAAGCTCTTGAGCAACAATAACTTCATTCTTCCTTGGCTCATTTGGCGCAGGAGTTAATGATATCCTTATTGTATCGCCGATCCCATGCTGCAATAAATAACCTATCGATACAGCTGATGCTACAATCCCTTTCGATCCTATACCTGCTTCCGTAAGACCTAAGTGTAAGGGATAGCTGCATCTTTTTGATAATTTAGAATAAACTTCTATAAGATCCTGAACATCACTAACCTTACATGAAACAATAATCTTGTCTTTGGAAATCCCAAGATTTTGTGCAACTTCAGCGCTCTCGATAACTGACTGAATTAATGCTTCCTTCATCACACTATTTGATTTCATTGGCGTCTCTAATAAAGCATTTGCATCCATCATTACTTTAAGTAAATCTTGATCTAAACTACCCCAGTTAACTCCAATTCTGATGGGCTTATTATATTCAATTGCAATTTTTATCATGGTTGCAAATTGATCATCTCTCTTTAACCCTCTTCCTACATTTCCTGGGTTTATTCGGTATTTGTCTAGAGCTTTTGCGCATTCTGGATAATTTTTTAAAAGTTTATGCCCATTAAAATGAAAATCGCCTACGATTGGTGCATTACAACCCATATTAATCAGGTCTTTTTTAATGTAAGGAACCTGTTTTGCTGAATCTTCGTCATTAACTGTAATCCGAACAATTTCTGATCCGGCCTTCCAGAGCTCATAAATCTGCTTAACAGTACCATTACGATCTGATGTATCTGTATTTGTCATTGACTGGATAACAATGGGGGCACCTCCCCCAATAGCAATTTGCCCAACTTTGACCTGCGTTGTATTTTTTTTAATCATTTAAGCTTTTATTAGTTTAATATTTTGCGTTATTTTGGTCTTATCTTTAACTTGTCCAGCTAATTGACCGCATGCCGCATCTATATCGTCTCCCCTAGTTTTTCTAATAGTTGTGATAATGTCTGCATCAGTAAGTACCCTTTTAAATTCTAAAATTACTTTACGTTCCGAGCATTTATAACCGCTATTAGGAAATGGGTTAAAAGGTATTAAATTAAATTTACACGGCATATCTTTCACCAACACTATTAAAGCTTTTGCCTGCTCAATTGAATCATTAACACCGCTTAGCATTACATATTCAAATGTTATAAAGTCTCTAGGTGCTTTTTCTAAATATCGCTGACAAGAGGCTATGAGGTCCTTTAAAGGGTATCTTTTATTAATAGGGACAAGTTCATCCCTCAACCTATCATCAGGTGCGTGAAGAGAAATTGCTAGGGATACCGGGCAATCTTCTCTTAGTCTGTCTATAGAAGGTACAAGGCCGCTGGTTGATAGAGTCACCCTTCTTCTACTAAGTCCATAAACTCGATCATCAAGCATCATTTCTAATGACTGAACAACATTCTTGTAATTAGATAGCGGCTCACCCATACCCATCATTACTACATTAGATATGATGCGCTTATTACTACTTGAGTTTTTATTTGAACTCTGCAGTCCCAACATTTTATTTGCTAACCATAGTTGACCTATAATTTCACCAGAACTTAAATTCCTATTGAGGCCCTGGCGTCCGGTCGAGCAAAAAGTACACTCTAAAGCACACCCAACCTGTGAAGATATACACAATGTACCCCTATTAGCTTCTGGAATGAAAACAGTCTCAATACCATTATTTTCACCAACATCCAGAAGCCATTTCCTTGTTCCATCAGTTGAGATATGGTCAAAGGTAATTTTTGGGATTGAAACACATGCATTCTCATTTAATGTTTGCCTAAAGGATTTAGCAATATCAGTCATTTGATCAAAATCACCTACCCTAGATTGGTAAATCCATCGCATCAATTGTTTGGCGCGATAGGGCTTATGACCGAATTTTTCCAAATATTCGGTTAGTTGATTACAATTAAGCTCCAGCAGATTATCCAATTAAATAGTATTAGCCAAAAAAGTATTCAATCTCAATTTTAGCATTTTCTACTGAATCAGATCCATGCACAGCATTAGCGTCAATACTTTCTGCAAAATCAGCTCTAATAGTACCTGCATCTGCTTCTTGAGGATTAGTGGCGCCCATAAGCTCTCGGTTCTTTAAAACGGCATTATCGCCTTCAAGAGCCTGTATCATGACGGGGCCTGAGGTCATAAAGGTCACTAAGTCGTTAAAAAAAGGCCTATCTTTATGGATTGCATAAAAACCACCTGCCTCTTCTTTTGAAAGATGAATCATCATCGCCTTAACGACCTTCAAATCAGATTTTTCAAATCGAGTATAAATTTCTCCAATAACATTTTTTTTAACTGCATCTGGCTTTATGATAGATAAAGTTTTCTCAACAGGCATATATATTTCTCCGAAAAAGATTAAAATTAATAAAAGAGCGTTAAAATAACACTTTTTAGTAATAAAATAAATGACTTAGCAATGGACTCTTACCTAACAACCACATTTTATCACTTCGTAAAAATTGAAGAATACAAAAAACTACAGCCAGTTATTCAAAAATTTTGCGATAAAAGCTTTATTAAGGGCACTATCTTACTAGCCTCTGAAGGTATTAATGGAACCTTATCAGCTGATGAAAAAAATATTAATGGTTTCCATCATTTTATAAAAAACGATGAACGATTTAAAAATAAGTTTAAAAATATTAGTCACAAAGAATCATGGGCAAAAAAAAACCCCTTCTACCGCATGAAGGTAAAGTTAAAAAAAGAAATAGTTACCCTTGGCGTTGAAGGAATCAGTCCAACAAAAAAGGTAGGTAAGTATGTAAACCCAGATGAATGGAATGAACTCATTTCAGACCCAGATACAATCATAATTGATACTAGAAATACCTATGAGGTTGATATAGGTTCATTTAAGGGCGCAGTTAACCCCAAAACAAAATCTTTCAGAGAGCTTCCACAGTTTCTCGAAAAAAATATTAAAAAATATAAAGGGAAAAAAATTGCTATGTTTTGTACTGGTGGTATTAGGTGCGAAAAAGCAACCTCATTCTTAGTTGAAAAAGGTATTGAAAATGTATTTCATTTACAAGGAGGTATCTTAAAATATTTAGAAAAAATATCAAAAGAAAAAAGTTTGTGGGAAGGCGAATGCTTTGTTTTTGATCAGCGAGTAGCGGTTACACATAAATTAAAAGAAGGCAAATATAATCAATGCTTCGCATGTAGGCATCCTTTGTCGCCAGACGAAATGTTATCAGAACAATATAAGAAAGGTACTTCTTGCCCTTACTGTTACAATAAATTAAGTAATAAAAAAAAATCTAGCTTACTAGAACGGCAAAAACAAATTGATTTAGCTCGAAAAAAAGGTGAAGAGCATATCGGTAAAATTATAAATAAAGGAAAAATTTAAATGGATAAAATACGCTGGGGAATCTTGGGTGCAGCTAGGGTAAATGAGAGACTAATTCCAGCTATTATTAATTCTAATAAAGGAGAGTTAGTTGCAATAGCAAGTAGAAGAAAAGGAGCTGCCAGAGATTGTCTAATAAAGCACTACCCAAACCATGAGGATCAAGTTCAAAGCTACAATAACTTTGATGAAGTAATAACTCATAAAAGAATCGATGCTATTTATATACCGCTCGCAAATGAAGAGCATACCGAGCCAGCTTTAAGAGCAATTAGATCAAAAAAACATGTTCTAATCGAAAAACCTATGGCAATTAAATCTTCCGAAGTCGAGCAACTAATGAGTGAAGCAAAAAAAAATAATGTCAAAATCATGGAGGGATTCATGTATGCATTTCATCCTCAATTTAACAGAATGCAAGATATTATTAAATCAAAAATATTGGGTGATATTAATTATGTACATTCTATGTTTTCCTTTCCGATTCAGCCCGCAAGATTTTACCGAATCAACCGCGCAATTAAAAATGGTGGAGGCGCACTTTGGGATATAGGTCCATATGCAATTCATACAATAAGACAGTGCTTTGAACAAAAACCAATACGTGTATTTGCAGAATCAAAATTAAATGAGCATGGTGCTGATATAAGCACTACTGGATTCATTGACTTCGGGAATCATAAGCGTGCCACATTTGATATAAGTTTTGAATGTACCCGAAGATCAGAATACGAAGTATTTGGGCCGCTTGGTCGAGCAAAGTGTCCGCTTGTCTGGCAGCCTGATGATCAGATTGCAAAGATAAAATATACGACAGAAAAATCTGGTACGAGTGAAGAAATTGTTCCAACAGCAAATCATTTTAATCTAGAAATTGATCACTTCAATGAAGTTATTCTAAGTAATTTACAAGCAAAACTCACTTCAGATGATGCTTTATGGAACTGCAAAACACTAGAAGCGATTCAAGAAAGTATTAAAACTAAAACCTGGATAAAAATTTAATATGTCACAATCCTGGATCTTTGATTTTGATGGAACGCTTGTTGATTCAGCTCCACCCATAAAGAGTTGTTATGAAAAAATTACCTTATCTCTAGCTCCTGAAAGAATTAATCATGCTAAAAAAATACTTATTGGACCTACGCTTGAGGCAACAGTTAATGAAATTTTAGGAAAAGATTTAACTCATTTAAAAATAGAGTTTATTAAGTCATTCCAAAATGCGTATGACAAAGAATTAATTTATCAAACTAAACCATATAAAAATGCCTCAAATATTCTTGAAAAGCTAATTGATAATGGGGATAAAGTAGCAATAGCCACCAACAAAAGGCACAAACCAACAATGAATCTTTTAAATTTTTTTGGTTGGAATAATTACTTTGAATGGGTTGCTTGTATTGATCAGTACCCACAATTTAAAAATAAATCAGAAATGGTTGCATTTTTAGTATCTGAAAATCCAAAATTCAAAAACTCTTATTTAGTTGGGGATACACTGAGTGACGGAATCGCAGCTAATGAAAATAATTTAAACTTTATAAAAGCAAATTTCGGGTATGGAGGAACGCAGGATTGGGGGGAGATTGATACCTACAAAACAATATTAGATTTGAATGAATTAATTTAAGTACATGTCTTTGTAACTACTTTAATTATAGTTTGGTGAACAAAGTTAAACCACCAGACCACTGCTCTGATACTTGAGTTGTAGTCTTAGAAAGCATTTGTGTCATACACCAAAATTCCATATGCGGCCCATATGACTTAAGTAATAATATTAATCGCTCATCAGAATGCACAAATGCTGACATACATAAAATTGGAGTGTAATGATCTTTGCTAATAAGTAACTCAGGACAACCTATAACAGCAGCACCTATATCCATACCGCCACTTAAACACATCTTTAGACCTTCTAATTCTGGAAGCTTTGCCATCTGAGATCTCTGGGAGCTTATATCAAACTCTTGAAATGCTTGCGGAAAATACCAGCCTATAACTCCATCAACACTATCATCTAAAAAACTATTATAACGTGATTCTGGGTGGACTTTAATGTTGCTACGTAGCTCAGAATTACTTTGAAGAACTGCTTTAAAATGTGCGTCAGGAAATTTTTCGGTAAAAGACTTTTTTAAGGCAGGCAGAATAGTTTCCTCAAGAGTTGTTCCTAAATCATCTTTTTTACTAGATCGATTATATATAAAAGGTAAGTGAGCTCCGTTAACTAAAGAGGAATAATTAACATTATCTTTTAATTTATTTAATAAAGAATCTGCTTTAGATTTAAAGTCTGAACTTGTTAAATCCTTTGAACATAAATTATATTTTTTAGCTCTTTCTAAAATTAAATCATAATTAACAATAGGCTGGTCTAATTTATAGTAAAAACTTCGTTTATCACTAAAAATTCTATCATTATCAGAGGGGTATCGACGACCAAAATCATCAAACAATTTCAATGATTGCTCCAAATTAAATGGCTTTTAGCATGAAAACAGATTTTTTTGTAACTACTGGGGGACTGGGTGGATTGTCATTATTGGTAATCTCTGGCGTAAGGCCAAAACCATGTTCATATGGTACAGGAAGCAAGTGACTAACATTTTTTTGATAATCCTGAACTGATTTATTATGGAAACCAATAAATTCCATGTGTTCCCCTATTATGCATTCATCTCTGTATGGGCCAAGCCAACTATTCATCATCCCTCTGCTAAGAATGTCTTTGAGCGGCTCTTTTGTGACATTACCAATAGAAAGATCCATATAAGGACAAGGAACAATTTCACCATCATGATTAACTGTATTAATTCCTTTAACCGTAATGCATCTTCCAGGCTGGCCGTAAGATGGACTCATATGGGTAAAAATATCATACTTATCTTCTAGATACTTAAGTTGATCAACGTCTTCTTTTGTACAAACCCATGTATCTTGTTCGCGAGCTGTACCGACAGGTTTTGCAAGAGTTACATAAAGTGGGATGTCCTCGTCCTTACAATAACTACAAAGACTCTCAAACTCCTCAGAAAAAACTCTATCTTTAATAATACATGTTGAAATAAGAAGCTCTAAATTTGCTGCTTTAGAGGCTTTTAGGGCTTTCAAAACTCTATTGTATGACCCTTTTTTTCCTCTAAACTCATCATGCTCTTCCTCGATCATACTATCTAAAGATATCTGAACCTTATAACCACCTATTCCAGCAAACCACTTTGCTTTCTCTTCATCGAATGTCCAGCCATTAGTATCTAAAATAACTAAATGTTTTTTAGGATCTATTGCCTCTATAAGTTGATCTAGATTCTTGTCTAAAAGGGCTTCTCCGCCTGTAAGTACAAATCGAAAAATACCAGCTTCATCTGCTTGTTTCGATAACTCCCTGTAATCATCAAGGTCCATTTGTGGTCTTGGATCTAGCTTCACTCCAGTTTGCTTTTTTATATCACGTGTCATGTATGGCTCTTCGCAGCAATGCATACAATGAAAATTACATAATGAACGATTAATTTTTATTCTTAAAATTGGACTTATTTCGCCATCCAACATATTTTTAAAATATTGTTGAATTTTTTCATGAACTCTTGGCCGATGAATACTTTGATCTTTACGTTTACTTTTTTCAGTTAATGATAAAGCTTCTTGATCAGCTAAAATTTGAAGTGCATCAGCCATACCTACTCCTAAAATTTCTTAAATTACTTTTATTTTATTACGTTTGAACTAAATTGTAACAGATATAGATTTCAATTAAATTACAATATTAATAAATTAAGAAATAAATTTAGCAGTTTTTAAAATTGAGTCCTCAAGGGTTGTCCACTCCTCAACGCCCAGAGAGGCTTTTATCTTAGATGCACTTGGAATATATGTGTCACGAGTAAAATTTCCCTCTGTCAAATCTTTACGCTCTATTACTACATCGCTTGAGGGGGATATTAAGTCTCTGACCTTGTGTGCTAAATCATAAATTGATATTTGTCGCTCAGAGCCAACATTAAAAACACCTTCTTCGTCACTAACCAATAACTTTAATAACCAAATTATAGTATCTGCAATATATAAATAAGACCTTACTGACTTACCTTCACTTCTCAAAACTATTGATCTATTTTTTCGCGCATCATTAATAAAGTTTCCAATTGCATAATGAATATCTAATGGAAGATATGGGCCGACAAATGAAAAACACCGAGCAATTTTATAATTAATATTATGACTTCTACATCGATTGGTAATAATTGTCTCTGCTAAAATTTTACCCTGTGCTAATCCTGAATTCTCCTTTACACTAAGAGAGTTATCAAAATCCTGCTCCATCAAATACAACTTGTTATTTTGACCGTAAATAACACCGGAAGAAGTAAATAAAATTTTTGTTATTTTATTTTTAACAGCAAAGTCAATTATATTTTCCGTTCCAACCTCTAATGTATTTACTTTACTTTCATCTAACTCACCGCTAAAAGTTTCATGCGCAGTAGTGGTCGCCATGTGTAATAAATAATCAAAATCTCCTTTAATTTTCTGCTTTTCAAGAATATTACCCTCAACTATCGTCAAAAAATTAAACGAGATAAATTTTGGGTTATTTAATAAAAATATTGATTTATCTCTTGTTATAACTGTTAATAAAATGTTTAGAGAAAAATTAACATTCGCGAAAGCTATTGATTCAATAAACCATTTTCCAAAAAAACCAGAACCCCCAGTTATTAGAATAGATTTATTTGAAATACTTTTAAGTTCAGGTAAGCAATTACTACAAATAAAGCCTAGGTCACTAGAAATGTTGTAATTTTTCATTTACTTCCCATCAATAAATGAACGATAAGGATCGTGAACGTGAATAAGATTATCCGGAGATTTAGCATGCCATGCCCACTGGCCATTCTGAGGATTACTATCAATATATTTATTTTTAATATCTGGATGAGTAACAAAATTACATTTAAAAAGAAGCGATATAAAATGCCCTCGAACATCCCTGTCTTTAGCAAATAATTCTTTTATGCTAACTGGATTTTCTTCATGAATAACTTTGATGCCAAGTTCGTTTTTTGCGACCTCTGAAATTCTTATTGAAAAAGTTTCTTTGAATCTAATTATCCCACCAGGTATATGCCAACCTGGGCCATAATACTTATCATTTCTCCAGGTTAAAAGAGTTCTATTATCATTATCTTTAATTAATAAATCAACGTTTGTCATTGGAGTAATCGAGCTTATAAAATAAAATAGTTCTTCAGGCAAGCCATTTTGCGCCTTTGAAATAAGTTTACTTACCTGTTCAATATAATGCTTTAAGTCAGCCACCAATAACCTCTAGACTATCTTCGCGAACAATAGCAATATTTTTAATAAATTTATACTCATTAAGGATAATATTTTTAACTTCATCCGAGTATCCTGCTGCAATAATAATTAGAGCATCGGGTTTTTGTTCATCTAAATACTGAGGAGGATTAATTTTTAAATTAGTTCCAGGCGTATACTTATTTTGCTTAAAATCAGCTGAATCAACAATATAATTAATACGTTCGTATATTCCGGATAATGAAATAATAGTTAATGATTGGTGGCCAGCTCCCCATACAACTACTTCCTTTCCATGAAATCGATCAATATAACTATTTATTTCTGCATTTAATGATTTAAATTTATTTTTAAAGTTCTCTACAGATAGTGGTGCTCTTTTTTTCACTTCGACTGATAAAATATAGTCAAACCAAATAGCCTTGATAGAGATAATTTCAAACCCACTAGCCTCTAAAAGATGTGACAAGGAACTTCTATCAAAATAAAAAATATGGTCAACAGTAAACTCAGTATAAAGACCTTTTTTACTTATCATTTCAAAATTTGGAACCTCGATAATACCATGTGCATTTTCAGCTAATAAATCACAAAGCAAACTTAAAGACTTTTTCGGATTAGGCCAATGCTCCATAAAACTAAATATTCCAAATGCATCAAAATTAGATTTCTTTAGCTTTACTAAGCTCTTATCATCAAGGTAACCTTGGCTAACATTAAGTTCTTTTAACTTACAAGCAGATATATTTTTTACCGAATACTCTAGTCCGAATGCTTTTTTCATTCCAAGGGATCGAACAACCTCCAAATAATCTCCGGTTCCACATCCTATTTCGATATACTTTTTATCGATTAAATTATTTTTATTTATCCACAGTTCAAGCTGCTTGGATTTAAAATTTTTGATTTCAGTAGAAACAGATACAGCACGAATTACTTCTTTGTAATAATCTACAGGGGGGAGTATGTGTTGAATTAAATGACATTTTGAACATTGAAATATATCAATAGTAACGTTATTATTAAACTGATTTGGGTCGCTGTGGAAATTCTGAGCTGATAAAGGGGAATTTTCGTATGTTAATAAAGGCGGTAAAAATAACTGCTCACTACATGCTCTACACTTTAATTCGGTAATCATTTAATTTTTTATTTTTTTAGAAGCTGGACTTAGTGGATAAATCATCTCAGATTTAAGTTTTTTTCTAGATAATAATGGAGACATATCTTCAAGGGGCATCGATAACATTGAACCATTTTTCTGAGGAATTGCGGCAGACTTTGGCCACAAAGTTTCGTTTTGTTTTAATGAAATATCACAAACGATTGATTTTTTACTTTTTAATACTTTGTCTATAGCCCCAGGCAAGTTATTAATACTTTTAACCTTAATAGCTGATATCCCAATTGAACTAAAGATTTTAGTTATGTCCGGTAAAAATAAGTTTGATTCTGGGCCACTAGCAATGTACCTACCATCAAAATAATTTTTTTGTGTGTTCCTGATTGAAGCATAACCATTGTTGTTTAATATAAATAGTTTAAATGGCTTTTTAGATATTTTCAATGTCAATATTTCCTGAAGATTCATCAAAAAACTACCGTCACTTTCAATGCAGATCACTTCTTTAAATTTATTTGCATTCAAAGCACCAATTAGTGCCGGCAGCCCATAACCCATTGCACCTAAACCTGAGGTTAAGAAAACTCTTTGTCCCGGTTTATTTCTAAATGCCATATAAAATGATTCAATTGCTAAACCAGAACTACCAGTAACAATTAAGGACTTTTCCGGAAGTTGGTCTGATAAAATATCTACTAATTGAAGGTGGCTAATTTTCGTACTATCTGTAAATGCTTTTCCGTCATTTATCGTATATCTTTTTTTCCAGTCATTGCATTTAGCAATCCAGTCAGTAAAACTTTTAATTTTTACTTTTTCGGCACTATCATTAAGGTTACTAATAAAAATCTTAGCATCTAGATTTACTTTAAAATCAATCTTAGATTTAAATTTATTTAATTCATTTAAATCAATATCTACAATTATTTTTTTTGCATGTTTTGCAAAATTTTTATGATTATAGGCGGTAACAACATTGTCTAATCTAGCTCCGACTGAAATCAAAAGGTCAGAATTTTGAATTGCGAAGTTAGGTGCTCTAAGTGCAACAGTTCCAGGCTTCCCA
>Ga0209384_1000027_pt1 | contig 96825 bp, 87 predicted proteins | sample CoawatmetaG05DNA_FD_187511 | JGI IMG/M metagenome (GOLD analysis project Ga0209384, IMG submission 187511) | Marine microbial communities from the West Antarctic Peninsula - Coastal water metaG058-DNA (SPAdes) (version 2) | ecosystem: Environmental > Aquatic > Marine > Coastal ... | reverse complement strand
CGGCAGATAAGAAAGCGGCAGATAAGAAAGCGGCAGATAAGAAAGCGGCAGATAAGAAAGCGGCAGATAAGAAAGCGGCAGATAAGAAAGCGGCAGATAAGAAAGTAGCAGATAGGAAAGCGGCAGATAAGAAAGCGGCAGATAAGAAAGTAGCAGATAAGAAAGTAGCAGATAAGAAAGCCGCTGAGCAAAAAGTGGCACAACAGTTAGCTGAAGTTGAGCAAGCGTTAGACAACTTATTAGATGATGAAGACGCGCAGATGCAAGCCCTGGAGCAAGAAGCAACCAATAGTCAAGCAGTGGCGTCTGCAGTCAACTATATAAGGAACGAAATTATTCAGCGCTGGGTGAGACCTGCCAATGCGCGCACTGGAATGGTGGTTGAGTTGGTTATTCACTTAGTACCTACTGGTGAAGTGGTTGATATTGAAATAAGATATCGAGATGATAGTGCGACAGATGCCTTTGTAGCATCGGCGGTGAAAGCGGTCAGAAAGGTGGGGCGTTTTGATAAGTTAAGCCAACTCAAAGCTGGCTTGTTCGATGCTAACTTTCGTGAATTTAACTTTTTGTTTAAACCAGAGGACTTGAGATTGTGATGCGAGTAAAAAAAGTGATTCGAATGACTCAAAGAATACCAAAAGTAAGGTTTTTTTCGGTATTTTCATCTATGGCTTTTACCTTGTTGTTTTCTCTTTCAGCTTGGTCATCAAATCTGGTAATAGAAATAACTCAAGGCGTAGATAACCCTGTGCCTATTGCTGTGGTTCCATTTCAATGGTCTGGTGATCGAGCTTTAAATGAGGATGTGGCCCAAGTTATTGATGCAGACTTGGAACGCAGTGGTCAATTTAAATCCTTGAAGCGCTCATTAATGTTGAGTTTTCCTTATCAAAAAGAAGATGTTTACTTTCGCGATTGGCAATATTTGGCGACTGAATATCTTGTCATTGGTCAAGTAGTGACTACTGACACGGGGGGCTTTCAAGTCGACTACCAACTCTTTGATGTGCAGCGCCAAGAGAGTATCGTCAGCGGTCGCTTTGCTGGTGGTAAAAACGACCTTCGGGCTTTAGGGCATTCCATCAGTGATGCGGTTTACGAGGCCTTGACTGGTCTCAAAGGCGCTTTTAGAACTCGCATAGCCTACGTTGCTGCGGATAAAAAAGTTAATCCAAGTTACTATAAACTTTTAGTTGCAGACTCTGATGGATATAATGCGAAAGAAATTCTAAAGTCCAACCAACCGATCATGTCACCCTCATGGTCTCGTGATGCAACGAAGTTGGCTTATGTTTCTTTTGAGACTAATCGCCCTGCGATCTACATTCAGGACATTACTACAGGCCAAAGAGAGCGTATTAAGTCTTTTAAAGGTATTAATGGAGCGCCTGCTTGGTCTCCTGATGGGAGTAAATTGGCAATGGTGTTATCTAAAGATGGCAATGCAGAAATATATACTCTAGATTTGGCGAGCAAACGTCTAACTCGAGTGACTAAGCATTACGGCATTGATACAGAGCCTTCTTGGAGCGTAGACGGGAAGAGTATTCTCTTTACTTCAGATCGAGGGGGTAAGCCGCAAATTTATCAGGTGACGTTAGAATCGGGTTGGGTAGAGCGTTTAACCTTTGAAGGAGACTACAACGCCCGTGGCAGTTTAACTCATGATGGTCGCTTTTTAGTGCTTGTCAGTCGTCATGATGAACAGTTCCACATTGCAGTGCAAGACCTGCAGCGTGGCACTATGGCTTTGTTAACCAAAACAAGTTTGGATGAGTCTCCTAGTGTTGCACCTAATGGCAGTATGGTGATGTATTCTACCCAAGTGGGTGGCCGAGATATCTTGGCAGCAGTGTCGATAGATGGAAAAGTTAAGTTCAATATACCTGCTAATGAGGGAGTAGTTAGGGAGCCTGCTTGGTCACCGTACTTGAATTAAGCGTAATGACGCCAGAAGGTCTAGTGGTAGGGATATTATCTATGCTAGAATCCCTCAACGGATATATTAATAATCAAAAAGTTCTATAAGGAGCAAATCCATGCAAGTGGTTAACTTAAGTAAAATTATCGCCTCCAGTGTTTTGGTAGCTTTTTTAGCTGCCTGTAGTTCTACTGGCGAGACCACGGATGCAAGCGCCAGTGCTCAAGCAGCCCAAGTTGCTGCAGAAGCAGCTTCATTAGCCCAAACTCAAGCAGACGCACAAGCGCTCAAAGATGCACAGGCTGCAGCTGCGGCAGCGGCAGCAGCGGCGTTGATAGAAGCTCAAGCTTTAGCAGATGCTGAGGCAGCCCAACAGGCTGCTGATAACGCAGCTGCACAGGTGGCCGCGCAAAAGCAGCAGGCTCAAAAAGCCGCCGAAGCTTTGGCTCATGTCATCTATTTTGACTTTGACCAGTCGACCATCAAAGCAGAGTTTCGTACTGCATTAAATGGTCACGCTGCTTATTTAAGCCAAAACCCTTCAGCAAAAATTGTATTAGAAGGACACGCTGATGAACGTGGAACAAGGGAGTACAACATTGCTCTTGGTGAGCGTCGTGGTAATGCGGTAAGCCGTTATCTAGTGGTACAAGGTGTCTCTATAGAAGCAATTGAAGTGGTCAGCTTTGGTGAAGAACGTCCTGTTAATTCAGGCAGCGATAGCGCTTCTTTGGCCGAAAACCGTCGGGTAGAAGTACGTTATGTTAACTACTAGCGAATGCTAGGGTCTACCAAAACGACGTAGACCTTTACCCGCCCTAAATACCATCGTTGTGCTCGCCACATCGGTGGTTTTTTGTTTGTTAATTCGGTCATTTTTGAGGTTGGACTGCATGTCTCAAACTAATAATCCTTGTGCATTATTAATTTTTATTTTGGCTGTGTCTTCTGAAGTCAGCGCTAATACGACTGTACCGGTTACTGATTTGGTCAATGACACTGCAGCTCAGTCTAATCCTTCCCTTCAGTCCATGCAGGCTGCCCCTGTTGCTCCGGTCACAGTGGATTTAGCAACCAACACAGGTAACACCAATGCCAATGCACAAATCTTTGACCTGGTCGAAATGTTACAACAAGAAGTCCAACAACTGCGTGGTCAAGTCGAAGAACTCAACTATAATTTAGGAAGACTCAAAGAGGATCAAAAGCAACGTTACTTAGACCTAGATCGTCGTATTGTTAGCTTATCGACTGCCGCTCCAGTGACAAAAGAGTCTCGAGTAGTGTCTGCAACTGATCAAACAACGCAGCCGCAAACTGTTGCTAGTCAAGTTAATGACAGTTTGACAGCTGTGACTGTCATACCTACAACTGAGACACAAACCCCAGCAGTTCAAGCACCAAGTGATCCAGAAGCTGCCAATGTCGCTTATAAGGCTGCATATGCGCTTATTAGAAAACGTCAGTTTGATGCTTCAGTTGTCGCACTATTAGCTTTTGTGAAAAACTTTCCACAAAGTGATCTTGTTGGCAATGCGTATTATTGGTTAGGAGAGGTCTATATGGTGCAAGGCGATGCATCTTTAGCAGTAGTGTCTTTTGAATATGTGATTTCTAAATTTCCACAACATAGAAAAATTCCAGACGCACTTTATAAAGCGGGAGTAGCTTACCAAAATACAGGTAACGTTGATAAAGCTAACCAACTGCTGCAACGGGTTTTAGCTGAGTATCCAGAGTCATCAGCAGCGCGTTTAGCCCTAGAGAAAGTAAATTAATATGTCCGACTCGAATGCTTTTATGATGACCCCTAAAGACATTTCGGCAAGGGTGTTGGTGCAAGAACATTTGGCACATGAACATTTAAATAATATGCCATCTATTGTCGATGTAGGTGCACAAAAAAAACGTATCAAGCGCCTACTTAAACAACAAAATGCTACCTTAGTTGCCCATTACTATACGCATGCCTTAGTTCAAGAGTTAGCTGAAGAGACAGGTGGCTGTATTTCAGATTCTTTGGAAATGGCTCGTTTTGGTAGCCAAACTTCAGCCTCTACACTAATTGTTGCTGGTGTTCACTTTATGGGTGAAACAGCAAAAATACTAAGCCCCGAAAAGCGTGTTTTAGTTCCCACTTTAGAAGCCACATGCTCACTTGATATTGGCTGCCCAGCTGATGAGTTCACCGCGTTTTGTGATGCACATCCAGACCATACAGTCGTAGTTTACGCCAACACCTCGGCAGCAGTTAAAGCACGCGCAGATTGGGTTGTGACTTCAGGTATTGCAGTCAAGTTAATGGAATACTTAGCTGCGGAAGACAAACCTATTATTTGGGGACCAGACCAGCATCTGGGTCGTTACATTGCAAAACAGACAGGCACTGACATGTTGCTTTGGCCTGGATCATGTATCGTACATGATGAATTTAAAGTGCTTGGAGTCGAACAGCTGAAACAGGTATACCCTGATGCTGCTTTGCTAGTTCACCCTGAGTCTTCTTATGCTATGGCTGAAATTGCAGATTTTGTGGGTTCGACCACGCAGTTGATTAAAGCGGCACAAGAAATGCCCAACAAAGAATTTATTGTCGCAACAGATCGTGGCATCTTTTATAAAATGCAACAGGCTGCTCCAGATAAACTGCTGATGGAAGCACCTACGGCTGGCAATAGTGCGACGTGCCGCAGTTGCGCCCATTGTCCTTGGATGGCCATGAATGACCTCGACAAGATAGAGCAAGTGTTACTGCTTGGGCATAATGAAATTATTATCGATCCAGCTCTGCAACAACAGGCCTTAAAACCGCTGCAACGACTGATGGACTTTGCAGCAGCTAGTTAAACTCGGCTTGGTCATTGATAAGGCGTAAGGCTTTTTTCCGCTGCAATGACAAAGATCCTGCTTGGGTATCTGTTTGTTGCTGACTAGCGTATTGGACTTGTTTAAGAGCTAGTTGAGCTTCCCCCCGCAATAAATGCCATTTAGACTGTGCCATATGGTTAAGCTGTAATCGCTGGTCTAAGATGCTCCATTCAGCCACTGTACGCCAACCAATGGCCCATGTCGGCTGTGCTTCGAGTAGGGTTAATAAAACTTGCATAGAGGCCTTTGGCTGAGCCGCTTTGCGCAAAGCTAAAGCATTGATCCATAGCGACAGACTATCGTCACGACGCTGAAGCCTTCTCGACTGCAATTGCTCTAATACGGCTTGTGTTTGGTTTTGGCTGAGTAAGTTGTGCATCCAACTGTACCAAATTAGTGTTGCATTGGGATGTTGTATTGATAAGGCTTGTAGTTGTTGGCTAGCTTGCTTTACTTCCCCTGTAGCGATGTTGCCAAGCGCTTGTGTGTAAGATACCAAAGCCCCGTAATTATTGTCCAAAGGATCAAAATTGAGTTTTAGTTGATCAAGAGAAAGCTTAGGAGTTTTAGACAGTTGAGCCGTTTGATAAATTTTCAATAACTCAAAGCTAAGGTCAAAACCATGTCGTTTAGGGCTAGGTTGATTGATTAATATGCGCTGGCTAATGTCGGCCACACGTTCATTATTTATTGGATGGCTTCGAGCCCACTCCCACATTGGAGATTCTTTAACAAAGGGCGACTGCAGGCGTTCTAATAAGCTTTGCATATGGTTTACATCAAATGGACTTTGCTCCATTAATTCAAAGCCAATGCGGTCTGCTTCCCGCTCATGAATGCGGCTATATTTAAGTTGGCTGCGTTGAAGCATAGACTGAGTGGCATAAAATCCAGCCTCACCAATGTTGCCACTTACGTTACCTGCCATCCAAATGGATGCTAGAAATGCGCCCATATAAAATGGCATCTGGGCTTTTTCTTGGGCCTGAGTTTGAACGTAATGCCGCAAGCTAAGATGAGCCACCTCGTGGGCCAGAACAGCCACCAATTCGTCTATCGCCCCAGCTTGCATAATGAGCCCAGTATTGACTCCTATAATGCCTCCAGGGGCGGCAAAGGCATTAATGTTTTTATTGCGAATAATAAAAAGGTGGGTGGTTTTTTTATTAAGTTGGCTGCGACTAATTAAGGGTTGGGTTAAATCATTAATGAACTTTAGTGCGGCCAAATCGTCCCATAAGGGCAACTGTTGTCGTATACTACCCGCAATAATATGACCAAAGCGATATTCATCGTCTAGGCTCATGTGAGCAGAACTATGGGTGTTGATAATGGGTAAATTAGTGGCGTGAGCGCTTGGCAAAAGACCTGTCATTGATACGGTGGATAAGCATATGACTAGCCAGCCCCACCTGATGCGTAATAAAAGGTTAATAAAATATATTAAGCATAGATAGGACTGGGGAGCCCCTTGACCTATAATGTAGCGTCTCATTGCGAAATTCCTTCTAATGAAGATGAGATATAATATGGACCATAAAATGTCGTTGAACACATTACCGTGGCAACAACTGCTAGATACTCAAGGTTTGCAATGTCCGTTGCCTCTATTAAAAGCGAAACGAGCTTTAAATCATTTAGAAGTGGGCCAAAAACTTAAAGTGCTGGCAACGGATGCGGGTTCCCAAAAAGACTTTGCCGTTTGGGTTCAACTCGTTGGGCACACGTTGCTTCAAAATGAGTGTATTGATGGAGTTTATCACTACCTCATTGAAAAAAATTAGGATAACACATGTTTAAAGTATTCCGTTCTTGGTTAGATCACTTTTTTGCTGATGAGCAAGCGCTGCTTTTATTGGTTTTGCTAGCTGCTGGTTTAACTACGATTTTGATGTTTGGAGCCTCTCTGGCGCCAGTCATAACCAGTATGATTTTGGCATATTTAACGCTCGGATTGGTGCAGTGGCTGGAGCGTTTTGGGGTTAATCATTTGCCAGCCGTATGGGGTATTTATAGTTTATTTATCGCCTTACTTTTAACCTTTGTGTTTATTGTATTACCCTTGTTGTGGCAACAAGCAACGGATTTGCTCAGCAATTTACCACTCATGTTAGAAAAATTAATGGACTTGTTCATGCTATTGCCAGAGCAATATCCTGAACTGGTCAGTGCTAACCAAATTAAACAACTCGCTGATGCAGCAATGGCTGAGGTTGGTAATTCAGGCCAATTATTAGTGTCTTTTTCATTGGCTTCGATTGGCCAATCACTCACTTGGTTAGTGTTTTTAGTTTTAGTACCCATCTTAGTGTTTTTCTTTCTAAAAGATGGCCACATGATGGTGCTCTGGTTTACCTCATTTTTACCTTTAAAACGCAACATCTTAAGCCACGTATGGCTTGAAATGGATCAACAAATTGCCAATTATGTGCGTGGGAAAGTGGTAGAAATTGCCATTGTCGGTAGCGTTACTTATGTTGCCTTTTTGTGGTTTGGGTTGAATTACGCGGCTTTACTCGCCGTCATTGTGGGTATGTCAGTACTCATCCCATATATAGGTGCAACTCTTGTTACCATTCCAGTTGCATTGATCGGTTATGTGCAATGGGGCGTTTCTACAGAATTTTACACCCTCATTATTGTTTATGGCATTATTCAAGCCCTAGATGGCAATGTCCTTGTCCCTTTGTTGTTTTCAGAAGCGGTTAATTTGCATCCGGTTGCTATTATAGTAGCCGTGTTGTTCTTTGGCAGTATTTGGGGCCTTTGGGGCGTGTTTTTTGCTATTCCCTTGGCCACCTTAATTAAAGCCGTAATGAATGCTTGGCCTAAGAAGTTGTTAACTGGCTAAGGTAATCTAATACAAGTTGAGCGTGTTGGTCTACTTTGACCGCACGCCACTCTTGTATGAGCATCCCTTCTGGATTGATAACAAAAGTACTACGATCAATGCCCAGGTATTCTTTGCCGTATAGTTTTTTCAGCTTAATGACATCAAATAACTGGCACAAGGCTTCACTCTCATCACTGATGAGTTCAAAGTTGTAACCCTGTTTGGCTTTAAAGGACTCATGCTTTTTTATCGTATCTCTAGAAATACCGAATATTTTGCAATTGAGTTGTTTAAACTCACTGAGTAAAGCATTGAAATCATGGCCCTCTGTGGTGCAACCGGGAGTTGCATCTTTTGGATAGAAATAGAGCACTATAAATTGACCTTTTAATTGATCTAAATTAAATTCAATATTGTTAGTGGCTGGGGCTTTAAAGGGGGGCACTAATTGGCCAATAGTCAGGCTCATATGGGTAGTCTCAGTTAAAAGTGTTATCATAGGGGTTTGGAGCCATCTTAAACAATTGGACGACATTTTGAAACAACAAGGTTATACATCAGCGCATATCTTCCCACTAATTTTGGTCTTTATGTTACTTACGGCATGCTCTGCGACTCCCTTTCTTAGTAATAATGAAGACAGTATTCTCAGAGATAAAAGCTTAGATTATGCTCAATCTACAGTTATTGATCGTATCAGTGTGCCAGCAGGTTTAAATGATGCTCAAGTTCAAAATGATTTACTAATCATTCCTGCGGCCCAGCAGTCAGATGCCCCCACAGGTATCGAAGAGGCTCCAAGGCCCGACTTTGTGTTTGCTCAAGCAGGCAGTCATTCAGCCCGTCTAATAGGGGGTGCTAGTCAACAACGGATTAGTGTGGCTGGTAGCTTAGCTAAGGTGCAAGGTCATGTGGCGCAATTTTGGTCCAACCAAGGTATTGCCATAGAAAAAGACGCGAGTGATCAAACAGTTGAAACAGAATGGTTTTCCCTCTCAGAAAAAGCGCCTTCAGATAATTTTATAGCTCGTTGGATTCGTAGTTTAACTAAATCTGATGAAGATATTGCTTATGGTCGAGTGAAAGTTGAACTCACTGAGATAGCACCCAATAGAGTTGAGCTGTCTTTGGATTTTTTACAATTGACTCAGCTTGAAATTGAGGATCAAAAAGAGATTGATTGGGAAGCTACTAGCCGCGCTTTAGATAATGAATCAGAGATTACCTTTGAACTACTGCGCCACCTCAGCCAAACAGCGTTAGTCGTGCAAAAAACGGATGAAACTAAATTGTACCAAGTACCTTTATTGGGTAAAGACCAATTTGGGCGGCCCCTAGTTCAGCTTAATATGAATTATGACCAGGCCCTGACCAACGTACTTAAGGCTATGGCATCCTTTGATGTGGGTAGTTATGACGAAATTGCTAAAAAGATTTATTTTACCCACACAAGTCATCTGCGTTCAAGTCAAGCCACAGCATCTACATCAGAAGGTGTTTGGGGATGGTTTAAAGATTTACATTCAGGTAGTAAAAGGGAACCTGGAACAAAGGTTAAGGTCAATCTGTTGGGTGGCAAAGACAAAGACACGGTGGCAGAGCGTCCCATTTATTCATCAGACCCAGAAATAGCTGCCAAGGGGACAAGTCTGGAAGACAAGAAAGGCTATAAAGTTTGGTTAGGTGGCAAAGTGATTTATGTGTTTGAAGATGATGATCAAGGTGACGTGAGTGAAACAGGGGAATACACTTATGTGGGATCTTTCCAGTTGCACTTTGAAGAAACACTCAATAGTGTCTATGTCCAAGTATTAAATGATCAGGGTCAGCCTGCACGTAATGTGTATGCAGAAGAAATTCTATGGCGCTTACAACAAACATTAGCCGATTAATTAATCCCCATTGGAAGTCTAGGCCATGCAAGTAGTACTTTTAGACGCAGAAACATTAGGCCCAGACGATTTAGACTTTAGCCCGCTAAGCGTCTTGAATCATGATTTATGCTGTCATCAGAGCACCCAACCTGATGAGGTCGTTAAGCGCCTTGCGCATGCCCAAATTGTATTAGTTAATAAAGTGGTTTTGGATGCCTCCTGTTTGGATCAACTGCCTCAACTTAAGCACATTATTGTGCTTGCGACTGGGGTTAATAATATTGATCTAGCCGCAGCGGCAAGACTGGGTATTAGTGTACAAAATTGCAGGGCCTATGGCGTAGAGTCGGTGGCACAGCATTGTTTAATGCTAATGCTTAACTTGAGTACAAAAATGCTCAACTATCGACGGGCTATTAATAATGGAGATTGGAGTCGAAGCCAGCAATTTTGTCTATTAGATTATCCAGTCGAAAGCTTAACAGGTAAAACCCTTGGCATCGTCGGTTATGGAGATCTTGGCAAGGGTGTGGCTGACTTAGCTCGTGCCTTTGGTATGAACATACTAATCGCTTCTAGGGTGGGGCAGAAACCCAGTGCGGGACGCATCCCTTTAGAAAAAATGTTGCCTCAAGTCGACATTCTCTCATTACATTGCCCGCTAACTGAGGACACTACCGACTTAATTGATTGGCCACAGTTATGTGCTTTACCCAATACAGCATTACTCATCAACTGTGCTCGGGGCGGAATTGTAAATGAGGCTGCATTGGTTAAAGCCTTAGAAGAAGGTCAAATAGCAGGTGCGGGCATTGATGTGTTAGCCCAAGAACCACCTCCAAAGGATCATCCACTATTGGCGTTAGAGCAAGATAATCTCATTATTACACCACATACAGCTTGGGCCAGTCGTCAAGCTCGCCAGACCATCTTAAATCAAGCAGCAGAGAACCTGCTGAGCTTAACCACAAGTCCAGTTTTTATTCGCCAGCTGTAAGTGATTGATTTTAAAAAAGTGTCAATAGTAAGAGTAAAAAATGAGTCTTTTTACGTCATTTTTTTGTATGATTATTCTTGACATCGCTAACTTGTTGAATTTTATAGTGCCTGTTGTGGACATTTATTAAGTGACGTATAAATTCAAGCTAATGGCCTATAAAATTTCTCAAATTAACCGATTGACATTCATAACCTATTGAAATAATTGGTTTAAATCAATGTGGTTAAAAAACAACCAGTTTGTTAACAAGGCCGATATAATAGGCTTTTAGGCTTTTTTCCAATATTTGTTCACAGTGTTATCCACAGCTTATGTGTATAAAGCAAGAGAGCCTTAGAGCACTGGCGCTTACTGGTATATTAGAGAGCTAAAATTTAGTAAATAGGGGCTTTAACCTATCGATGGTTTTTTTTTAAACTGATATTATTAGCGTCTTAAAAATCGTTCAATCATCGAAAAGGATCTTCTAATGAAACTCATAATACGACTGTTGGTCGTCATGGCACTGTTGCCCATTCATCTTGTTGTTAATGCATCTGCTACAGATCAGATTTTGTTCTCTCATACTTGGGTCAAAATGCCCATGCCTGGCATGCAAATGTCTGCGGGCTACGTAGACATAGAAAACACATCCTCTAACGACATCAAAGTAATCGCAGTGAGAACCCCCTTTAGTAAGATGGCAGAACTACACGACATGGTTATGGTCAATAAAGTGATGCAGATGCGCCATGCAAGTGATGGTTGGGTGATTGCTGCTGGAACATCCTTAAGTTTAGCGCCAGGGGGCAAGCATGTGATGCTTATGGGAGTTAAGCCTCTGGAGTCTAATCAATCCGAAACGATCTTAGAATTTAATATAGAAGGTCTTGGGTGGGTCGCCGTACCCGCCGCTTTAAAGGTTTCTATGCCCTGAGTTATATGGGCTAAAGGTTGAACGAAATAATCCCTTGTTCGGTCACCACGGCGTCTAGGGGCTGGTCAAAAGGTCCCTTAATGACTTGATTCATCTCTTGGGCAGCATAAGCGACACCAAATACTGACACTGACTTGGTTTGACGCAGGTTCTCAATAGTGCGGTCATAAAAACCACCGCCGTAGCCAAGTCGATACCCATGACGGTCAAACGCTAAAAGGGGTGCTAAAATAATGTCAGGCTTTAAGGCATGCTTATCCTCACAGGGTTCATAGGTGCCAAACTGGGCAATCTTTAACCTATCATTGGGAGCCCACGTGCGAAATAGCAAAGGTTTTCCAGCGCCCAGCATTACTGGTAATACTGTTTGATGGCCTAACTCATGCAGTCTGTTAAGAAGTGGCATAGGGTTAAGTTCATCGCCTAAAGGCCAATACACAGCGACAATTTGATTGGGTTTTAGCTTTTTTGAGTTGAGTAATTGTTGGCAGACTTGTTCACCTGCTCGGGGGTTGAGCGCAAACGCTTTAGCTCTTTGCTGTTTAGCTTGAATGCGTTGTAAGGCCTTTTTTTCATCTATAGATGGCATAGCTCATAGTCTCAGTTGGCACAAGAAAGACTTGTTTTGATTTGTTTGCTAGTACACACTAGATCGCTCTAAAAACATAGTTTTTTTATATTATTTAGAGTTTTAAAGTTAAATTTATGTCGGTAATTAGGGCAATTTTATGACGATTCAAAAACTTTTAGACAACAACCAAGCGTGGGCTAAAAAAGTGGCCCAAGAACAACCTGAGTTGTTTGCTACCTTGTCGAAGCAACAAGCCCCTAAGTATTTGTGGATTGGTTGTTCTGACAGTCGCGTGCCAGCAAACGAGATTGTTGACATGCTGCCTGGAGAGCTTTTTGTGCATCGTAATGTAGCAAATTTGGTTAAACACGTTGATTTTAACTGTCAGTCAGTCATTCAATTTGCAGTCGATGTGCTAAAAGTTGAGCATATTATCGTGTGTGGTCATTACGGATGTGGTGGCGTTAAAGTGGCCATGGAAAATACCAACGCTGGTATCAGTGATTACTGGTTGCGGTCAGTTAAAGATATAGCGTTACGCCACCGAGTTGAATTACAAGATTTACCTAATCAAGAGGCACGGCTTAGTCGCATGTGTGAAATTAATGTGACTGAGCAAGTGGCTAATCTGGCACACAGTAAAATTGTACAAACGGCATGGCAAAAAAATCAACCCCTCGAAATACATGGCTGGATCTATGGCATTCATGATGGCGTCATCAAAAACTTACATGTGAGTCACAAAGGCTTGTCAGATTTGGATGACATTTATCAAGTAGATATATAAATAGTATGCAACAAGGAGTTTTTAATAAAGCTAAGATATAAAGGCATCCAACTAAGGCGCCCAATTAATGGCAGCAGAATGTTGAATCAGAGTGTGGTTGCCTGCTCCAAGCCTAAAGCTAAAACAGAGATTACAGCCAACACTAATGTGCACCCAAACCCATCTATGAACACTCAAATTCATCTAGCAATATAGCCACCTAGCCATCTAGGTTAATGAGTGTTAGTTAGGTAACAGCTTGTTGTTTTAAAAACTGAGGTTGATTCCAACTTTCTGTGGACATAATGTCCACTAAGGCTTCAACACAATCCCATAGGTCTACATACCTGAGATACAAGGGAGTGAAACCAAAACGCAGATTATTGGGGGCTCTAAAATCCCCCACAATATTGCGTGCGATTAAAGCTTGCATGATGGCGTAGCCTTGGGGATGGGTCAAGGACACTTGACTGCCGCGTTGTTCAGGGTTAGTGGGTGAACCTAATTCAAACCAAGGGCAGCGTTGTTGAATTAATTCAATAAACAGTTGACCCATATGTTGTGACTTGCGTCTTACTTGTGCCATATCTGCTGACAACATCAGATCTAGGGCCACTTCTAAGGCCGCATTACCCAGCACGGCTGGAGTGCCACACATGGCTTGCTCAATGCCCGTTGCGCCTTGGTAATCGTCCACAAAATCAAATGGTTTAGCATGACCTAACCAGCCTGTGAGGGGTTGCTCAAACTGGCTTAAATGGCGTTGGGCTACATAAACAAAGGCGGGGGCACCTGGACCCCCATTAAGGTATTTATAGGTACAACCAACAGCTAGGTCAGCATTATTCTGATCTAGTTCAATCGGCATGGCACCCACAGAGTGGGAGAGGTCCCACATCATTAAGGCACCTTGAGCTTGTGTTATTTGAGTCACACTTGCCATATCCCACATCGAGCCAGTCTTAAAGTGCACATGGGTTAAGAGCACTAGTGCAGTGTCTTCATCAACGGCTTGTAATACTTCATCTCTAGGTAGGGCAATGACCTCAATATGATCGCCGAGTAATTTGGCTAAGCCTTGCAATAAATAAAGGTCAGTGGCAAAGTTTCCCGTCTCGGTAATTAATTTGCTCCGATCTGGCCGCATTTTTATGGCGGCGGCAGCGAGTTTAAAAATATTAACAGAAGTGGTGTCACAGACTATGGTTTGGCCCACATCTGCACCGATCAATCGGCCCACTTTATGACCTAATTGTGTTGGTTTTTGCATCCAATGATGGCTGTTCCAGCTACGAATTAAATCGACTCCCCACTGGCGTTTTATGACCTGACTCACATGGTCAGCAGTGGCTTTCGGTAACACGCCAAGAGAATTCCCATCGAGGTAAATAAGCCCTTCTTCAAGGCTGAATTTATCTCGCATCGGGGCTAGGGAGTCATTTTGGTCTAATAGTTCAAACTGGCTTCGGTCTAGTTTAGGTGGGCTCAACTGGGTCATATTGAATCTCATAGTAGTGGTCTGTCACTTTAATTAGGTGATTAACACGGGTGTTTTAAACACTTAGTAAATGGCAACACTAAAGGCTCGTGCGTACCGACCAAAGCTCAGGGAAAAACTGCAGGGATAAGGCCTTTTGGAGATAGCCCACTCCAGATGTGCCTCCAGTGCCATGTTTGTGTCCAATAATGCGTTCAACAGTTTTTACGTGGTTAAAGCGCCACTGTTGAAAGTGATATTCTAAGTCTACCAGCTTTTCTGCAAGCTCATACAAATCCCAAAAAGTGTCGGTGTCTTGGTAAACCTTCTGCCATGCAGTTTCAACCTGTTTGTTGGATAGGTAAGGTTGGCTCCAGTCTCTTTGGGTTTGCTCAAGTGCAATATCAAAACCACGTTTTTGCAGCAATTGGAGGCATACATCATAAAGGCTGGGGGCATTAAGTACCTTGGTTAAATGTTGATAATTTTTTGGATGATGACGGTGAGCCTCAATGAGTGCCGCATTTTTATTACCTAATAAAAACTCAAGCTCTCGGTATTGAAAGGACTGAAAACCTGAACTTTGCCCTAAGCTATCTCTAAAGCTAGCATAGTCGGCGGGGGTCATAGTGACTAATACTTCCCATGCATTAACCATTTGCTGTTGGATACGCGCCACGCGGGTAAGCATTTTAAAAGCTGGGCGTAGGTCATCTTGAGCAATTAATCGAGCAGCCCCATGGGCTTCATGCAAACATAACTTCATCCACAGTTCTGAGGCTTGATGAATAATGATAAATAACATTTCATCATGGGCCTCACTAAGGGGGTTTTGTTGCTCCAAAAGACTTTCTAAACCAAGATATTGACCGTAACTAATATCCTGTTGCCAATGGATATTTTCATCACTAATGTCAATGGTGTTGGAGGCATAAGGGCACTGATAGGTCATGATTATTCCTGGAGTATTTTTTTATAGTTTAGGGTGTGTATTTGTTGAAGTAAATGTCATAATTTGGGGGTTAAGTATGAATTAAATGCATAAAATGCATAAAAAGAGTGGGAGATAGCTATTAAATTGAGCATTAGGCAGTTACAAATGATTCGGGCTTTAGAGATTGCAGGCAGTGTGTCTGCTGCTGCCATAGCCCTGCAGGTGAGCCAGTCAGCTCTAAGTCATCGTATACGTGAGGCAGAACGATTACTAGACACCCCGTTATACAGCCGTCAAAATAAAAAACTAGTGGCCACCCCTGCAGGCTTGAGAGTTCAATTTGCCGCTCGAAGGGTATTAGCAGAATTAGAACGTGCCGAACAAGATGTGGCGCACATGAGTGGTGGGGTAACTACCACGGTGCGTTTAGGTTTGGAAGCGTATGCCTCACATCATTGGTTGCCTGAGTTGTATCAACAGTTAGCCATTAAATGTGCCCACATTGGCCTTGAGATCACGGCTGACGTGGGTTTGCATCCAGAGTCTGCATTGCGTCAACAAAGCATCGATATAGCTTTGATATCAGGACTACCGCCAGCCAAGGATTTTAACTGTATGCACTTGGGGGAAGATTCGTTATTAGCCTTAATGGCCAGTGATCATCCTTTAGCAAAGAACGCCAGCGTGTTCCCAGAAATGTTCGCAGACTTTCCCTATGTGGCTTACCATACCAACCCAGAACAAGGGCGTGAATATGATTTAGTGTTTCGGCGTCATCATGTGTTGCCCAGCAATGTCATTAGTGCAGGTGTCACAGAAGCGGTGTTAACCATTGTCGGACAAAGTCAGGGTCTCACCATACTTCCTGCATGGACCGCCTTATCCCAAGGTCCAAAATATGGCTTAATCACACGGCCCATAGGTGATGGTGCATTAACCACTCAGTGGTATCTTGCTGGCTTACACCAAGTCGCTAACAGAGAAGCCATTTTAGAGGTGATGCAGACAATACAAAATATAACTCGCTTTAACGACTAACTAGCTGCACCTGCCCTTTAATTTAGGTAAAATAATGTTTCGATTGATCCTAGAAACAACCTCATATGTCTGCTTTTTATAACGTTCTTGCGAGCAATGATGATTTGCCTATTGTTACAGATCTACCTGTACACAGCGGAAAAGTCCGCAGTGTGTATTGGCTCAGTAATAAGCACAGCAAGCGTTTAATCGCCAGCAAAGGCTATAATGTGGCTGCCGATGCTCCTTTAGCAGTCATGGTTATTAGTGATCGTATCTCCGCTTTTGATTGCATTTGGCATGGAGAAGGTGGATTGTGGGGCGTGCCAGGTAAAGGTGCTGCACTTAATGCTGTGGCTAACTATTGGTTTGCGCGTTTTCGTGAAGCCGGTTTGGCAGATAGTCACATTGTAGATACACCCCACCCATTGGTTTGGATAGTACAAAAGGCAAGACCTGTAATGGTAGAAGCCATTGCCCGTCAGTATATTACGGGGTCTATGTGGCGTGCTTATAAAGCAGGGGAACGGATGTTCTGCGGTATGCAACTGCCAGAGGGTTTGCAGCAAGATCAGTGGTTACCTGAATTATTAATTACTCCTTCGACTAAAGGCATTTTAAAAGGCATCCCTAATGTGGCAGAGGCAGATGATGTTAATATTGCCAGGGCAGATCTAGAAGCGAATTATCGTGCCTTTAACTTTTCAACGCCTGCTGATATTAACCGTTATGAGAACTTGCTACGTGATGGCTTCTCGGTCATTAGCCAAGACTTAGCGGCTCATGATCAAGTGCTGGTTGATACCAAATTTGAATTTGGCTACGTCAAGGATGCCAAGGGTAACGATAAATTGATCTACATGGATGAGGTGGGCACACCTGATTCATCGCGTATTTGGGATGGTGCAGCTCTCAGGTCTGGCAAGGTAGTGGAAAATTCTAAAGAGGGTTTTAGGCAGTTCTTGCTTAACTATTTTGATGATGCTGACATTTTGCTGAACAAAACCCGCATGTCAGAGCGCAGCGCATTAGCCAAGGACAATGCATTGCCTTTGCAAGCGATGCACGACATCTCTAATACTTATATTGGTATTGCAGAGAAAATTATAGGCCACCCACTGAACGTTAGTCAGCAGCCTAAGCAAGAGATTATAGACGTCTTAGATCAAGACTATGGACTTATCCGTTAGGCCAGAACCATAGTCACAAAGCTCCTCGCAGCGGCACCGGTTTAGTTAGCCCATTAGATGCTGTAGACCATTCAGTATGGCTTTGCTTTCTTGACTCAATGGCATAACTGGCAAACGAGACTCCTCATTACACAAGCCTAATAGGGAAGCCGCGTATTTCACACCTGCTGGACTTGGTTCATTGAACATGGCTGCATGCAGAGGTGTGAGTTCGTCATGAATGCGTTTGGCTTCCTTAAAGTCACCCTTTAAGCAGGCCGTTTGCATGGCCGAACATCGGCTCGGTGCAACGTTAGCTGTGACAGAAATACAGCCATTGCCACCCACCGCATTGTAGGCCACGGACGCTAAATCATCACCTGAAAGGTAAGAAAAGTCATTACCTAGTGCCAGACGTTCCAAACTTATCCTTGAAATATCACCCGTGGCATCCTTTACGCCCACGACATTTTTAAGTGCCGCAAGCTTGGCCATAGTTTTTGGTTCGATATCAACAATGGCACGGGGTGGAATGTTGTAAATTATCATCGGAATATCAACCCCTTGAGCAATATATTCGAAGTGAGCATAAAGCCCATCTTGGTTTGGTCGATTATAATAACCTGCAACACACAATACGGCATCGGCACCCAATTCTTTGGCATGACGAGCATAAGCTAATGCTTCAACTGGGTTGTTTGACCCAGCTCCTGCGATTACGGGTACGCGGCCATTGTTTTCTTCAACAACGATTTCTACCACCCGTTTGTGTTCCTTTTCAGACAAGGTAGGTGATTCACCTGTGGTGCCGACAGGCACTAAACCATGCGTGCCGTTATCTAGCTGCCAGTTAACCATGCGACGCAGGGCACTCTCATCTAACTTGCCATTAATAAAAGGGGTAACTAAAGCGACGTATGAACCACTAAACATTGAACTGACTCCTAAGACTATAGGAGAGTGATTTTAAACCTATGTCGGTGTATCGACAAGTCTGCGGTTAGGCTTATTTTGCAACGGCTATACATTAATGGAAAAAGGTGAGAGTATATTGTTAACAATCTACCAATTAAGGTCAGATTGGTTAGTTTAAATAATAATAATTAGAGATCTAAGCATCTCAATAAGAGAGTAAATAATATGACAAAAGCAAATCCCTCCGTCTACAGTGATGCAAATCAAACCCCCCCCATGAGTGAAGCATTGCCATTGGGGCTGCAACATGTGCTTGCGATGTTTGCGTCTAATGTCACACCTGCAGTTATTGTTGCTGGTGCAGCTGGTTTGGCCTTTGGTGGTGCCCAACAGGTTTACTTAATTCAGATGGCAATGTTATTTGCCGGTCTTGCAACGCTGTTTCAAACCATAGGGTTTGGCCCTGTTGGAGCTCGGTTGCCCATTATGCAAGGCACAAGTTTTGCCTTTGTTGGTGTGCTCGCTGGAATTGCAGCGACGCAGGGTCTTGGGGTTGCTTTAACCTCGTGCATTATTGCAGGTGCTATACACTTTGCTCTGGGCGCAGTCATCGTCAATATTCGCAGTTGGTTCCCTCCCTTAGTAACAGGATTGGTTATTTTGGCCATTGGTCTTTATCTTATTCCTGTGGGCATTAAATACGCTGCTGGTGGCGCCGCTGACTTTCAAATGAATGCAGACAGCTTTGGATCTTTAAAGCATTGGTCTGTTGCTTTGACGGTTATCATAGTGGCTTTGGTGGTCAAATTTAGAACCAATGGCATACTCTCCAATGCGGCCATTTTAATTGGTCTCATTGCGGGTTATGTATTGGCCTATATCCTTGGCATGGTATCGTTTGGCGCAGTTACAAAGGCCGGTTGGATTACGGGTCTGCAGGTTATGCCCTACGGCTTTGAATTTAACTTAGGCGCGGTCATCGGTGTCACTTTGGTGTCGATCGTATCAGCAGTTGAAACGGTGGGAGATGCCTCGGCAACTACAAAAGCAGGCGCGGGCCGCGAAGCAACAGATGATGAAATTTCTGGTGCCACTTATGCAGATGGTCTAGGTACCGCTGTCGCTGGCGTGTTTGGTGGTTTGCCAAATACTTCGTTTAGTCAAAATGTGGGTATCGTTGGTATGACCGGTGTCATGAGCCGTCACGTGGTGACCATTGCTGGTGTCATTATGCTAGTGTGTGGCCTATTACCTAAAGTGGGTGCAACCATCGCTTCAATGCCTTTGCCTGTGTTAGGCGGTGGTGTGATTGTGATGTTTGGCATGGTTGCAGCGGCAGGGCTCAATGTTCTGTCAGAGGTGAAAATGACCCGTCGCAACATGATTATTATTGCCATATCACTAACCGTGGGTCTGGGTCTCAATTTGGTGCCATCTGCTGTGCAGTATTTGCCAGGTATCTGGAAAACGCTGGCCACATCAGCGGTTGCACCTACGGCATTTTTGGCCATTGTATTGAACCAACTTTTGCCTGACGACGCCTAATCCGCGTCCATAGACTAACATAGCACCTCACATTATCCTTGGGGTGCTATGAACGTCAAGCATGGCCTGAGGTATGGGTTGTGTTCTAGTTTTAGACAGAGTAACTCCTTATCTAATGTGTTTGGAATCTTTGAATGAAACTGAAAAAATAACGTTTATGAAACGATTAGATTAAAAAAGTGCAGCTTAGGTTGCCCTTTTTTAATCTAAGCAATGGGGCGTATTTATGGTTGTAAAGGATGCATCAGCTATTGATGAGGCCATTGTCGAGGCTATTATTTACGATGTGATGCAACAACATCTTGGGCCTGGCACACGTTTAAGTGAAAAGTCAGTGTGTGATCGTTTTGGTGTTAGTAGAATGAACGTCAGAAGGGCGTTACTGACGTTATCAAATATAGGAGTGGTAGAACTTCAGGCAAACAAAGGTGCGCGCATCCGCCAGCCTACTTTGCAACAAGCAATGACCTTATTTGAAACCCGCAGGGCCATTGAATCCATTATTATTAAAAGCGTTGTGGCTCAGAGAAGTGACGCTGATATAATCAGTCTTAATGCCCACGTAGAGCTCGAAGAGCAAGCTTTTAGTAACAATGACCGTCACCAATTGATTCGTTTGTCGGGAGAGTTCCACTTACTCATTGCTAGTTTCCAAAAAAATCACTTGTTGACTGGATTTATGCAAACCTTAATTACACAATCAAGCTTAATTACTGGTATGTATGGCCAGCACAGTTTTTCAAACTGCCCACCTAGTGAGCATCGAAATTTAATAGAAGCGATAAAAAATCAGGATGAGCACCTAGCACTAAATTTAATGATGGCGCATTTAGGGCACATTGAAGCAGATCTAGCACTGAGTTCCACTTAACCTCAATAATACACAAACAACACCAATGCGCGTTTGGCTAGCGCACGCTAATTAGTACAGGTATTATTTAAAGACGTTAGCTCAGGTGATACACATGCAACTTGAATACACTTATATGCAATCTGCCGTGGGCCAGTTATTGCTTGCTGGAGAGGGAAAGGTATTGCACTACCTAGGCTTTCCAATGGGAAAAATGCCTCTCTCACCAGCTTCTGATTGGATCTTTAATCGACTAGCATTTAAGCCCATTCGCAGACAGATAGAGGCTTATTTTGCAGGAGAGTGCAAACAGTTTGATATAGCCATAGCACCCTTTGGTACTGAGTTTCAAATGCAAGTCTTAAGTGCCCTGCAACAGATTCCCTATGGGCAAACCCGAAGTTATAAAGACATAGCAAGAGTCATAGATCGCCCCAAAGCTGTGCGAGCAGTGGGAGCTGCTAATGGACGCAACCCCATCCCATTGATTATTCCATGCCATCGGGTCATAGGGGCCAACGGCAGTCTCACAGGCTTTGCTGGCGGCGAAGATACTAAGGCTTTTCTATTACGCTTGGAAGGCGCCATCAAATAACGTAAAGAAGTGCGCTGCCTATTTCTAGCTTTAACCTGACTCTACCCTTAACCTGTCTCTAGCCTTATCGCATTTCTTGCCCTTAGCTAGGCCCTAAATACTTGCTGCGTGATGACTAGTATTAGTGGCATATTAATCTCATATTAGTGAGTTTGATTATTAATCGATGGTTCCGTGATTCTGTGGTGTTGGTAGTATGTATATACCCCACCCAAAGTAATGGAGCTGCCGACTAGCTGCCAAAGAGTGAGAGACTCCCCCAAGATAAGATAACCAAAGGTAAGGGTGAAAATGGGTTGAAGTAGCACAAAGCCAGCGACTCGACTCATGCCATGGCGATGAATGAGTCCATACCATAGGCTATATGACAAGATGGACGAACACAACACCACATACACTAAGCATAGGATTATGCTGATCGTAAATTGGGGCAGTATGGGTGTGGAGTCGGCTTGCAATAGGTAAGCGACAAAGCACAAAGGTGCGGTAATAATAGCAATCCAGAACTGAATAGAAAGAACGGATAATTGTTTAAGTTTACGAATTTGAATGTTACCAACAGCCCACATAAAGGTGCTTAATATCACAAGAAACACGCCCCATTGAAGATCGTTTTGGCCTAACAATAAGGTGGGTAATATGGCGCCTATGGTGGCTATAACGATGGCCCACGTTTGCACAGGTGTAATGCGTTCGTGAAGAAATAAGTAACTTAATAGAGTTGAAAAAGGAGCCCCTAACAGAAAACAAACGCTTGCGATGACTCCAGGAACGATAGAAATACCCACCGCTAATACATAAAAGTGACCAAGGCCCATAACTAAAGCAATGGGTAGCAAAAGTTTTAACTGGGCAGTGGAAATTTTGACAAAGGGCACTAGTACAATGGTGAGTAATAAAAAACGCGCCGCGGTGAACAAAAGAGGATCCATGTCATTGAGGGCAACTTTCATGACTACAATATTAAAACCCCATATTGCAGCAACCAGACTGGCGCCTAAAGCAGGTTTTGCTAACCAATCGATTTTTTTCATGCCCGTGTCCATGGGGAAAATTTAGGCTCTATTATGCCTGATTACTATGCTGTAGAGATACTTTTGGGATTTCTCTCAGGGGCATCTGCTTGCTTTAGAGAAACAAAAAAGCCTCACTGGAGTGAGGCTTTTTCAAACAACTGAAAGGCTTTAAACCTGAAGCTTTTAGGTTGTTATGACCAGGGGAATGGACTGCTTGAAATAGGGTGTAATTTACCTTGCTCGTATCGGGTCAAGCGGAATGGCTCAAGTAATCGGTGACTTTGGCCAGTGGCAATTTCATTAGCCACTAATTTACCCACTCCAAGCATTTTATAACCATGATTCGAATCAGCTATAAAGTACGCATTGGAATGGAAAACATCAAATATTGGGAAAGAGTCAGGCGTGAAGCAACCGATACCGCCACTAGGCTCGTCCTTAAACTTGGGCATGGTTCCTTCAAAACGCTTTTGACAATGGGCCAAAGCAGAAACCCACATGCGAGCAAATTCTGGGCCAACCACAAACTCAGGAGAATCTGGGCCGTAGGGATCAACTGCGACTTCATCTGGGTTGGTCTTCACTGGGAAGGGCGCAGCACCTCCTTGAACCCCACCAAAGTGGAAGTCTGGCTTATAGTAGATGCCCCACATTTCGTCAGTAACCAAGCTACCATCTTCGCTCGAATACAAAGGAGCATTAGAGTCTACATGGATCACGGGTGGCATGTTACCGTTGTTGTCCACTTGCAACTTAGGGTCTACACCTAAAGTGCCTTCTTGAAGAGACCAGTAAATCCACATAGGGATATCGGTATGAATGACGTCATCAGCTCCTTTCACACTGACTGTTTTTGGAAGTTCTAACATTTCCCACAAGCTCTTAGCCCAAGGGCCCGCACCAATGACTACATATTCGCAAGCCACTTTGCCTTGGTCAGTTTCAACGTGAGTCACACAGCCTTCGTTGCGAGTGAAACCAGTCACCGTGACGCCACTGATAATGCGAATATTTTCGCTCTCAACTTTGGACGCCAAACCATACATTGCTTTAGTGTTATTGGCATAACCACCTTTGTCTTCGTGTAATACAGAAGTAATGCCTTGTGCACGCCAGTCGTGAAAGATTCCTTTCATGTATTTAGTACAGTCAGCTTCGCCTTCAATAAAAGTAGAAGGGTAATCGATGGCTTTTTGCTGTTCGTAAATTGTCGCTACATCGGCATGCATAGATTCTGGACTAATTTGCATGTAACCCACGGGATGATAAGAATAAGTTTCCATATCAGATTCCCAAACTTCTACTGAATGGGCCATCAATTCTCGCATTGCAGGTTGGAAATAATTATTTCGTACCACTCCACAAGCGATGCCTGTCGCTCCAGCAGCAATACCGTTTTTATCAAGAATGATAATATCACGACCATCACCTTTACCGTTTGCCTTGAGTTCTAAAGCGAGGTGGTAAGCTGTACTTAAACCATGGATACCTGCACCTACAATGACGTAGGGAGAAGAAGAAGGAAAGGCCATAAGAATTCCTGTTTAGTTATGTTTATTAATCTCTTATCAATCATAATGCGCTTTCAGATCTAAATAAAAACCACTTAAGACGACTTTTAATGAGACAAAACCGACAATAAAGGCTATTCTAACTAAAAGTTTAGTGATAAGCCTTTAGTTTTCATCGGATCTACTATGCAACGATTTGGATTTTTGTTAATACCTGGTTTTTCGATGCTGTCATTAGCCGCGGCAGTTGAACCTTTGCGCATGGCGAATGCGCAGGCGGAGGAAGAGCTTTATCAATGGGACTTTTTAAGTTGGGACAACACATCGGTCAATGCTAGTAATAATATGGTTACTGCACCGACCATCGATGTGGATCAAGTTAAGATGCTTGATGTTTTATTAGTGGTTGCTGGCATAAATGTAGCCACTTACGGTGATGATGTTTTTTTTGCCTGGTTACGACAAGCTTCCCGTCAAGTTGATTTGCTGGGCTCTACATCGACAGGCGCTTTGTTGTTAGCCAAAGCAAAGCTTCTGCGCCATAAAACGTGCACCATTCACTGGGAATATGTGGACAGCTTTCGAGAGCAGTTTCCTGATGTGTGGATGAGTGGTGAATTGTATGAATTTGATGGCAGCCTATTTACCTGTTCTGGCGGTTCTGCTGGTTTGGATATGATGTTGCAAATTATTGCAGACCAACATGGTTATGAACTTGCACTATTAGTTGCAGAGCAATATATGCACCCGCACATAAGACCCCCTCACCAAGATCAGCGGATGCGATTGCAATCGCGTTTAAACATCAATAACCCGCGCCTGATTAAAGCCCTTGATATCATGCGTCAAAACCTGGAAGCACCCCTGACCTGTCAAGAATTGGCAGACGCTTCTAATATGTCTGCGCGACAGATGGAGCGGTTATTTAAACAGTACTTGCATCAAAGCCCTGGTCAGTATTATTTGCATTTGAGGTTAGAAAAAACCCAGCAACTATTACGCCAGTCTAGCTTGTCGGTATTGCAGGTTGCCACGGCATGTGGCTTTAGCTCTACGTCCTACTTAGCGCGGTGCTATCAAAAAAAGTATGCCTGTTCTCCCCGCCAAGAAAGGGCGCGCAATAGTAATCGTTAAAACCTCTTTTTGCGCTGTGTTATGGGTTATTTCTAACTAGTTTTAAGGCTATGAAAGCCGTATAATCACGGTCGTCAAATCCGCCTAATTTTTGATTTTAACTGTTTATTTTATTTCATAGGAGTTCCATTGCTCATGTTTGAGTCGCTGCGCGCTGTGCCTGCTGATCCGATCCTTAATTTGTCGATCCTTTACCGGCAAGATACAAATCCTAACAAAGTTGATTTAGGGGTTGGTGTGTACAAAGATGAGGCGGGTCATACGGCTATCATGGAAGCGGTATCGCGAGCGCAAGAGCTTATTCTAGTGGAAGAAGATACCAAAGCCTACGTGGGTATGGCGGGCTCAAAACGGTATTGTGATTTATTAGCTCAAACAACCCTAGGTGTTGATCACACAGTGTTAACCAACAATCGTTTTGCGGTAGCGCAAACGCCCGGTGGCAGTGGGGCTTTGCGTGTACTGGCCGAGTTCATCAACGTTGCTAAACCTGGCGCTACGGTTTGGGCAGGCAACCCTACGTGGGCTAACCATAGTCCAATTATGCAAAGCGCAGGACTTGAAATTAAACAATACCCTTACTACGACAAGGATACAAAAGCGGTCGATTTTGATGGTATGTTAGCTACGTTAAAAGTAGAAACAAAAGCCGGCGATGTGGTTTTGCTGCATGCTTGTTGTCACAACCCTTCAGGCGCTGACTTAAGCTTAGAACAATGGCAGGCTACAGCAGACGTAATCAAGGCAAAAGGTCTACTGCCATATGTGGATATTGCTTACCAAGGTCTGGGTGAAGGTATGGATGAAGACGCAGCAGGGCTGCGTTTAATGGCTAATACTGTGCCAGAGATGGTCATTGCTAGTTCTTGTTCTAAGAATTTTGGGTTGTACAGGGAACGCACAGGAACGGCCATCATTATCTCAACTACTGAAGCGCAGGCCCATCTAGCTCAGAGTCAAATGAACGGTCTTATTCGTGCCAACTATTCAATGCCACCCTCCCACGGTGCGCTAGTGGTAGAAACAATTTTAGCTGATCCAAAACTCAAGCAAATGTGGCGTGATGAGTTAAAGACCATGCGAAAAAGGATTAAACACCTACGCAGTCAGTTAGTTGATGCCATCAAAGCAGAGGGAGTGGAACAAGACTTTAGCTTTATCGAACGTCAACACGGTATGTTTTCCTTTTTGGGTATTAATGCAGCCCAAGTTGATCGACTAGTTAACGAGCATAGCGTGTATTTAGTAGGGTCAAGCCGTATTAACCTTGCGGGTCTTAACCAACGTAATATTGCCTACGTGGCCAAAGCGATTGCAGCAGTTCTGTAGTATTACAATCTAGCCTGTCTCGTTTGGCGAACCTTTAATAACCTTTAGTACTGTTACTGGTACTGGTATTGATTTTGGATTCATAGCAATCTGGAAAGTCGCATAAGGAAAGTTCTATAAAGGAAGTTCCATAAAGGAAGTCGCATCCATATGGGACAGGTTGTCATTTGGACCACGGTAACCATGGAACATTTCCAGTTATGAGCCAATCTTATGAAATATTTGGTAAACCGCAAAGTAAAGGCGTTTTATTTGCTCACGCTAACGGTTTTCCACCCAATACCTACACTGAATTATTGACTCATTTGGGTCAAGAGCACCGAATTTTAGCGCCTCATTTACGGCCATTGTGGCAAGACCTGAAAGAATTCCAAAGCCATGCGAGCAATCGTGCAGTGTGGCCAATGATGGCGCATGATCTTAATGACTTTATAGAACAGTATCACCTGTCACCAGTAGTCTGCGTAGGCCATTCTATGGGGGCCAACGTGAGTATCTTGGCGGCCCAACTCAAACCTCATTTATACCGCCAGTTAATTCTGATAGAACCTGTTTTTTTACGTCAAACGATTGCGCACCTTATTCGGTTTAGTCCTCAGGTGTTAATTAATAAAGCTCCCATTGTTGCAAAAGCTTTAGGACGCCCTGATCGTTGGGATAATACTCAACAAGCGTTTGATTTTCACCGTTCCAAACGTGTATTTGCTAGACTGAGCGATAATGTTTTGTGGCACTATATCAAGGCTGCTGTCATACCCGATGGAGATTCAGTCGTGCTCTTGTACAGTAAATACTGGGAAGCTTTAATGTATGGCAGTGTGCCCAATATTTGGCCTTACTTAAAGCGCAGTCAAGTGCCCATATCTGTATTACGAGGAGAGTTTTCAGATACAGTAGATAAGCTTGCGTGGCAACGTTGGCTGGGGCTAAGTCCTGTTGCTGGAATGCCTGAGCACAAACGTGCTGTTAACTTTTTAGATGCTGGGCATCTATTACCCCTAGAGCAAGCTAAACAAGTCGCAAATCATATTAAGCAGTGTATGCTTTAATGATCAAATTGAACCTAATCTAAAGGATTCTGCATGGCAGGAGTAAGTTTACTGGCACTATTGGATGACATTGCCACTTTGTTAGACGACGTTGCGGTACTTTCTAAGGTAGCTGCTAAAAATACTGCAGGCCTGCTTGCAGATGACTTAGCAGTTAATGCGGAACAGGTTTCTGGGGTGAGGCCAGAACGTGAATTACCCGTCGTGTGGGCAGTAACTAAAGGATCATTCTTGAATAAGCTGATACTGGTGCCTGCGGCCTTACTAATGAGTTTGTATGCGCCTTGGTTAATGACACCCGTGTTAATGCTAGGAGGTACTTATTTGTGTTTTGAAGGGGCTGAAAAAATACATGGATGGTTCCTTCACAAGCCCACTGCCTCTTCACCGCAATCACGCTTACAGCACCTTAGTTTGTCTAAGGATGATTTATTGCACTTAGAAAAAGACAAAATTAGAGGTGCGATTCGCACAGATTTTATTCTTTCAGCAGAAATTGTAGTCATTATTTTAGATTCAGTTGCGCACACTAGTTTTACTAACCAAGTGGTTGTGGTTGCAAGTTTAGCCATATTTTTTACGCTTGCTGTGTATGGCCTTGTGGCTGCAATTGTTAAGATGGATGATTTAGGCCTTTACTTAGTAGAAGCAGAAAAAGTGGGAAACAAAGGACCGATTAGTGGCTTTCTAGGCCGCAGTTTAGTTAACGCTGCAGCACCACTGATGCGCACCTTATCTGTGCTAGGAACGATTGCTATGTTTCTGGTTGGAGGTGGTATTTTGGTTCATGGTTGGCCTTGGTTATATCAGTGGCTTGAACAGTTAAGCAGTCTCTGGTCGATACTTGCTGAAATGGGCGTAGGTGTGATAACCGGCAGTGTAGTGCTGGGCTTAATTATGTTGCTAAGAAAATTGCGCGCTCCAAGCTAAAGAGCGCTTTTAAAGCTCTGGCTTGTTGTTCAACACCCTCGGTACAAACCACCATTGCAGCGGCAAAGTAGGCCTCTAAAAGAGCATATATAGCTTCATCTACTGGGCCATAATGGTTTATATATGACTGCCTAAAACTCCTATGCCAGTTGATATCTGTGTAGGCTTTCATGTCCAGATGCTGCCAATCAATAGTAAAATCAAGCTGTTTCTCATTATGACCCTCTATGCCGGTAACTTGCACATGCCCCCGACGCATAGCGGGTAATTCTCCCGTACTATAAGATTCATATTTGGCTAAATCAAATAGGGGGTGACCAGCGCTGATGCCAGCGACAGAGACGGGATCAATTAGCACCAGTTGTGTGGGCCATTGCTTTAGTGAAGAGAACTTTGGTAGTAATATGTTTTCTAAAAATAAGTCCCCATGGAGTCTGACCTGTGGTTGATTTTTAATGACCTGTAATAGTTTAGTTTGCTCTGTAAGACGCTTAATGTTGTCAGTGAATGCATCGCAATGTTGGCCATTGATGGTCAGTTGGTTAGCTAATATATCTTTTAAATCAGCCAACGTGGCTATGGTTTGAGCTGCTTTTTTTAAGGTATCTAAAATGTTATCAGACAGGGTGAAGGTGGCATTAGCGGGTGTGTGTAACTGCCCAAACACGCGTTTGCCTAAATGCGCTTGAAATTGGTTTGCTTGTTGCTGATTAAATAATCTTGCTCTTGCCAGTTGGCCTAAGTCCACACATTCTTTTTGATAGGCCATATCATAACCTGGGGCTGGTTCTTCCCAAGAAGCAATGAGTCGAGGAAATAAGTCCAGCAAATGTGGCTCTAAATCTTGCAAATATTGGGCCTCAGCTCGAAGATTATCTATCCCCCAAGGGCCTGCGGATTGGTGTCCCTTTGATTGCTTGCGCACTCGTTGAGAGCCATCTGCCATACGGATAATTTCTGTGCGATCCCAGTAACCATCTCTTAAAAGAGCGTCTACTGCAGCAAGATGTGGACGTGTGCTTGTAGCCATGGTTGATCTCAGTGGTTGAACTGTAACTCACTTAAACTCTTATAAAGTGGTGAACTTATGATTAAATCGGCATGCTTGCCCTGAGCCTCTAATTTTCCCTCATTAAAGACCAAAATGCGATCGGCATGCATAATGGTGGCTAATCGATGGGCAATAATGAGAGTAGTGCGGCCTTGCATCAAAGACTGGAGTGCCGCTTGGACCTGATGTTCGCTGTTTGCGTCTAAGGCGCTGGTGGCCTCATCCAACAGTAATATAGAAGGGTTCTTGAGCATTGCGCGAGCAATGGCAATACGCTGCCTCTGCCCACCCGATAAACGAACCCCTTGTTCGCCTAAATAGCTATTGTAACCCTCTGGCAAGCGCTCTATAAAATCACTCGCATAAGCTTTTTGAGCGGCTTGCTTTACTTGTTCATGAGTTGCAGTAGGATCACCATAACGTATATTGTGAGCAACGTCTGCACTGAACAACGTGGGTTGCTGTGGCACTAGGCCCAAATGGCTGCGTAAATCTTGTGGCTTAAATTGTTTGATATTATGACTGGCCACCTTAATCTTGCCATTCTTGGGGTCGTAGAAGCGTTGTAATAACTCAAATAGGGTGCTCTTGCCGGCCCCAGAAGGTCCGACGATAGCCACAGTTTCACCTGCGGCCACGTTAAATGAGATATTGTCTAAGGCGATTTGGTCAGGTCTTGACGGGTAGCTGAAACTCACTTTTTCAAAGCTCAGGGCTAAGGCTCCAGCATTTAATTGATGAGGGTTTTTAGGGGCCTGGATATCTGCTTCTTCAGCGAGCAATTCGAGTAACCGTTCGGTTGCACCTGCGGCCCGCTGGAGTTCTCCATAAACTTCAGAAATGGTGGCTACTGCCATGGCGACCATGAGTGCATAAAAAACAAATGCAGCAAGTTCACCAGAACTGATATGGCCATTAGCAACGTCTTGGGCACCGACCCAGATCATACTTGAAAGGCCTGTAAATACTAATATCATGGCCACTACGATTAAAATTGAGCGCTGTAAAATACGTTTCTTGGCAACATTAAAGGCTTTTTCTACTTCTTGGCCAAAGGCCTTGGTTTCTTCTCTCTCACGAGTAAAACTTTGAACAACCTTTATGTTTTGTACAATTTCGCCTGCATAAGTGCCAATGTCAGCCACTCTGTCTTGGCTTAACCGAGATAACTTGCGCACCCTTCTGCCGTAAAGCATCATCGGAAAGATGACCAATGGCACGCTGGCCAATACAATTAAGGCCAATTTAGGATTAGTAATAAGCATCATCACCAATCCACCCACAAAGGTTAGGATATTGCGCAGGGCCATAGAAATGGAAGAACCGATAATCGACTGCAGTAACGTAGTATCGGTGGTGAGTCGGGCATTAATCTCACCACTTCGGTTCACCTCAAAATAATAGGGATCTAAGGTTAATAAATGGTCAAACACTGCCAAACGAACATCGTTGCTGACCCGCTCCCCTAACCAAGACACCAAATAAAAGCGCGTAAAAGAGCCCATGGCCATGAGTAAAGTAATCACTGCCAAAACTAACATTGCTTGGTTTAACTGGCTGGGATCTGCAGAGTCGAAGCCTTTGTCTATGAGCAATCGAATGCCTTGCCCCAGAGCAAGAGAGACTCCAGCTGTGATAATAAGGGCTAAGGCAGCGCCTATAACCCTACTTTTGTAAGGTGCAATAAAAGGCAACAATCTAAACAGTAGGCGCAAGTCTTGCTTGTTGTTTGGTGTTTGAGACGTTTGATCAGAAGCCATGGTGTGCTCAAAAATATGGGCGTAGAGATTGTATGTGTGGGCAGACTTGTAATTTACAATTGGGTGACGTCATTAGTTAACTGTAAACGCCCAAGGTGCTGGGTTATAAGCCAAGCTTGTTAGCCTAAAAGCTAACATCCTAAAAGCTAGCATATAAATATTAACATCAACTTAAATAGCCCATCTCGATGAGTAAGTAGGTCGATAAAAACGGCTTGTCTGCAATTCACCCGCTAATCATCCTCATTTTCCTCTTGCTGGCATATTAAGCCCAAGCTTGTATAGGCTATACTTGCCTATCGCCATCTTTAGCTACTGAGCATTAATGAAAATTTCTTTATTGAGTATAAGTCGTATGCAAAATCGCATTGGCTTGCTTCAGCTTATGACTTTCGCTATGCCTTTTAGTTTTGGAGTGTGGATGGCTTTATTCAATAATTTTGCCATAGAACAAGGTGGCTTGAATGGTGCCCACATTGGGGTATTGCAGTCTTGGCGGGAAGTGCCTGGCTTTTTAGCGTTTGGTGTGGTTTTTCTACTTATTGTGATCGCTGAGCAGCGCTTAGCAATATTGTCACTAGTCATGTTGGGTGCAGGCACAGCTCTAACAGGATGGTTGCCTAATTTTAATGGACTTCTGATTACCACCATGCTCATGTCAGTTGGCTTTCATTATTATGAAACGGTTAAACAATCACTCGCTTTACAGTGGTTTAGTAAAGCAGAAGCCCCTGTTCAGTTGGGGCGTTTGATATCCATTGGTGCGGCATCTTCTTTAATTGCGTATGGATGGGTATGGGTAGCGTTGCAAGTGTTTGAGCTGCCTGTGGCATGGGTTTATACCTTTGGTGGGGGAGTCACTGTTGCCATTGCACTGGCTGCTTTTTTGATGTTTCCACATTATGAATCTAAAATCACACAAACTAAAAAGTTAGTCGTACGCAAACGTTATAGCCTTTACTACGCTTTGGTGTTTATGGGTGGTGGACGGCGTCAAATTTTTGTGGTGTTTGCAGCGCTGATGATGGTGGAACGTTTTGGTTTTGGCGCTGACGAAGTGGCGCTCATGTTCCTAGTCAATGGCCTTTTAAGTATGTGGCTGGCCCCTAAAATAGGTGGACTAGTCGCTCGATGGGGAGAGCGAAAGGCACTGACCGTAGAATATATGGGCTTAATTTTAGTATTTCTGGCCTACAGTGTGGTTGAGTGGGCTCCTTTGGCCGTGGTTTTGTATATGTTAGATCATGTTTTATTTGCTATGGCGATTGCCCAAAAAACCTACTTTCAAAAAATTGCAGACCCTGCTGATATGGCCTCCACGGCTGGCGTTGCTTTTACTATTAATCACATTGCAGCGGTTGTGCTTCCAGCGTTAATGGGGCTTTTGTGGTTAGTATCTCCGCCATTAGTATTTATAGTGGGCGCTATGATGGCTGTAATTTCCTTACTATTAGCTCGTTGGGTACCCACTCATCCAGCCAGTGGTGTCGAATGGCAGAACCCTTTAACTGCAAACTCTAACTAAATAGACAACAACTCATATTATTTAAGTGAGCAGGCATTGTGACTAATGCAACTGTATTGATGAAAAGATTATTCTACGCAGCTTTTATCGCTAGACGTTCACGTGACGTAATCAGTCACTTAGACCCCCTCATTGAGCGGATATACCCATCCTTAGAGCATCATCTTTGATCTTTTTCTCATCGTTTAAGAAGTCCAGTGGGCGCTGATGTTGCTAAATAAAGGGTCATTAATATTAAGTTTTTTTAAGTGTGATGACGTGTTTGTAAAATAATCCATGTTACTGCCTCTGCCACCAAAGGCTTGACCTATCATGCTGGCACATTTAGCGTGTTCAAAGTCAACGTATTGTTCATGCTTTTGATCTGCCACAAACGTAATAGCGTTAATAATTCCAGAGTGAGTCGTGACTTGGCACATGCGAGGTCGGTAAAATAAAGTCACCATTTCCCTAAGCCACAAATTTTTAAAATCTTCTTGCTTTGATTCCTGCGCAACCCGTAAGGCAAGTCCTTCACAATGACCTCCATCGCGCAATGATAAAACTAAGCCAGGGCGTTCTTGAGTACCACGATGGACCGTAGATAATGAATTGAAACCCCGTTGCAAGTCGTGCACTGTGCCTTGCTGGACTTCTTCGATCTTCATTTCAGGATTCCACATTAATGAACCATAGGCAAAAATCCATAACTCATCAGGCAAAGGACATTTTTGTAAATAACAATCAAGGGCATGAAGAACTTGGGCTTCTGGGTAGGCTGGCATAATTCGTCCTGAAAAGAGAAAAATTGCATCAAAAAAATGCAATTTTTGCGCTGTCATAAGAAAGACCTGTTGCCAAGCCTTGGTAGTATTATTATGTGGGTTTAAATCAGTTTAGAATAGTGTTGCTGAGAGTTAAGATGCTGCTCTTTTTAATGAGCAGAGGCTGGAATTAATTTAAAATTCACACTCTAAAGGCACTGTCATTCCAGTTTTGGTACGATTCATGACGACTGAAGTTCGAAAACGTTTTACGTTGTTATCTTCAAAAAACAAGCGATGAGTTAGTCGTTCGAAGTCTTCAACATCTTTGCCTAACACGACCAAAGCAAAATCAGCCTCACCGGTAATGTAATAGCATTGCTGTACTTGAGGCTCTGCCGTTACTTTCTTGCGAAAAATATCCAGTTGGTGAGACTTCTCTTGCTCCATCTCAACGAAAATCAGAAACGTCATATTATATCCTGCCGCTTCTTGGGATATCAGAGCAGTTTCTTGTTCGATAATGCCTGCTGAACGAAAATGTTTTATGCGCCTTTGAACAGTGGCAACGGAAAGACCCGTCTCAGAGGCAATAGACTCTAGTTTTTCACGGGAATTTTTTTGTAATAAATGTAGTATTTTTCGGTCGCTCTGATCCAAACTTTTCATCTGACTCTCTGCTGTTGAACTTTGACTTAATGGCCTGCGGGCAAAAATTTAGTGCTCTAATTTGTATAAGTAAAGCACGCTTGAGGCAATAAATGTACTATTTTTAGCTAATTTAATTGCAAAATTTATTCTGTTTTATCGTTATTTTTAATGTAAATTATAATAAATTCAATCATTTATGAATGCATTGATCTAATTCCCTCACAGTTAAGCACAGTTTTGGTAAATATACTCATTCATTAGCTTTATTTGATCAATAAAAGCCATAAAATGCTGATACTATGATTTTAATCTTTATTTACGACAAAGTAAGGTTGGCAAAATTGCAGGCTTTTAACTGGAATTAAAACAACTTTTATCGATTCTATAAGTCTGATTTGAAGTTCAACAATGGGTGGTTGTCATTGCACTAAAAATGAACATTTTTAAGATACTGATTTTATTTGCACTATTAAGTGGCGATTTAAATGGAGTTAATAAATAAAGAGTTTTGTTAATTTATTGATTTAATTAAATATTTCAATTTTGGCATGATAATAGCTTAGGTAAGTTTAAAAATTCAAAATTCAAAACACAAAATACAAAATACAAAAAACCTAAAGGTAAGGGTCTGGACCTTTAGATATTGAGAAAGTTTTTATGGAAAAGATTATAGAGTTTCAAAATGTTTCAAAATCCTTTGGTGATTTAGAGGTACTGAAAAACCTTGATTTGCATGTCCACAAAGGTGAGAAACTCGCTTTAATCGGTCCAAGTGGCTCTGGAAAAACAACGATCCTTAGGATTTTGATGACTCTGGAAACAATTGACACAGGGCATGTGGTGATTGATGGAGATTATTTATGGCATCAGCGCTTAGGTAATGACTTAGTTCCTGCAAGTGAAAAACACCTCCATTATATGCGCACCAATGTGGGCATGGTATTCCAGCAATTCAACCTATTTCCTCATCTTGATGTGATCACAAATATAGTGGAGCCACAGATCCTCGTAAAAGACAAAGATCGAGTGGATGCAATAGTCAAAGCCCAAAAGTTATTGGCTTTAGTGGGACTAGAAGAAAAAGCACAACATTATCCCCATGAGCTATCGGGAGGACAACAACAACGCGTTGCTATCGCCCGAGCCCTCGCCTTGGAACCAAAAATCATGCTGTTTGATGAAGTCACCTCGGCCCTGGACCCCGAGCTTGTGGATGAAGTCTTAAATGTTTTGAGAGTGCTGGCTGCAGACACAGACACGACTATGCTGACAGTGACTCACGAAATGAATTTTGCCAAAGACTTTGCTGACCGAGTGTTATTTTTTGATAAGGGACAGATTGTCGAATCGGGTCAGCCAGACGATATTTTCACGGCTCCAAAGGAGCCAAGAACGCGAGATTTCTTGAAAAAGTTTATAACCGATATTGCTTGATTACAAAAAACACAGCGTTTGAAAATTAACACTAATAAATTTACAAGAGGAAGGTGGTGTTCACCTTCTTTGACAACAATAAGCAAAAAAAGGAAGTCACATGACTATAACAAAGTTAGAAAAATGTTCGCGCGCAATTGCGTTAACGCTCTTCACTGCAGGCCTAACCATGGGGGCTGTGTCTACGGTTTCAGCGGGTACACTGGATGATCTTCGTGAACAGGGCTATGCCACAGTTGCGGTAGCTAATGAGCCACCATACAGCGACATTAAGGGCGATGGATATGTCTCTGGTGCTGCACCAGATGTTGCACGAGCAGTAATGAAAAAATTAGGTGTGCCTGAATTGCGTGCTAAAGTCGTTGGTTATGGCGCAATGATTCCAGCATTGATGGCTCGACGGGTTGATATGGCCACCTCTGGACTTTACATTAAGCCAAAGCGTTGCGAATCAATTATTTATTCAGAACCAGATTTATGTGGAGCAGAAGCTTTTGCTGTTAAAAAAGGCAATCCACTTAACATCCTTACTTACGAAGACATTGGCAACAACAAAAACGTGACTATGACCACTTGCGCTGGCTGTGCAGAAGAAGCTTATGCCTTAGAACGTGGCGTATCTAAAGATCAAATCAAGATTATGACTGATCCACCAAGTGGTATGAAAATGCTGCAGCAGGGCCGGGTTGATGTGTTTGCCTTATCTGGTTTGGGAACAGCTGATCTGTTGAAAAAAATGAATGATCCTAGTCTTGAGATTGTTATGCCAGTGACTGGCGTTCCAATGGGTTGTGCAGGTGCAGCATTTAATAGCGATGATACGGCATTCCGTGCTGCTTACGATGAAGCACTTGCTGAATTAAAAGCTAGTGGTGAGTTTGCTGCCATCGTTGAACCTTATGGGTTCTCAGCAGCTGCAACATTAGCGGTAAAGCGAGATGATTTTTGCCCAGGCAACTAATCCGAATTCGTTCTACTAATGTTTAGAAACTGGAATCAGCTTTCCTTGAGAGGGCTGGTTCCTTAGGTGTTCAAATATGCAAGAAATTCTAGAATACACTCCCATCCTTATTACCGGCACAATTACGACCATTGAGTTAACGTTAGCAAGCGCAGTTCTGGCCTTAATCGTTTCATTTACGGTTGGGCTATCTAGGTTTTCTAGGTTGCGCATGGTGAGGGTTGCCGCTGTTATTTATTTAGAGTTTTTCCGAGGCACATCTGCCATTGTGCAAATGTTTTTCATGTTTTTTGTGCTACCCCTGTTTGGGGTCACATTTCCACCACTAGTTGCCGGTATCTTGGCCTGTGGTCTTAATTTAGGAAGCTACGGATCTGAAGTTGTCCGTAGCGCAATATTGTCAGTGGGTCGTGGACAACACGAAGCGGCGCTGGCTCTCAATTATAGTAACTATCAGCGCTTTAGATACGTGCTCATACCTCAAGCTATTCCGGTAATGATTCCCACGTTTGGTAACCTTTTGATTGAATTGCTGAAACTTACGGCGGTGGCATCATTAATTACTATTTCAGACTTAACCTTTATGTCTCAAATCATTCGGGTACAAACGGCGTTAACTCTGGAACCTTTTCTCGTGATCTTAGTGATCTATTTCATTATCGCTTCGGTGCTGGTTTGGTTTACCAAACTAGCTGAACGCAAGTTCTCCAAAGGCCGTCATACCGCCGCAGCGAAAGAGGTTTAAACCATGGAATGGAGTTGGCAAGTTGTTTATGAGGTTTTACCTTCCATGTGGCAAGGTTTGATTGTCACGGTGCAAGCTACCCTTGTTGGAGCTTTGTTAGCCTACGTATTAGGCTTAGTGTTAGCACTATTAAAAATGTCCAAAACATGGATCGTGGCAAAGACCTCCTACTGGATTTCAGAGGGCGTACGTCGCACTCCTCTTCTGGTTCAATTGTATTTTCTGTTTTATGTGTTACCAGATTTTGGCATTTTTTTATCACCCTTTGTGGCGGGGGTCATCGGTTTAGGCATTCATTTTAGTACCTATACCTCTGAAGTTTATCGAGCAGGTATCGAAAACGTGCCCCAAGGACAGTGGGAAGCGTCTCGGGCGTTAAACTACAGTGCTTATCAAACAATGCGGCGGGTTATCTTGCCTCAGGCAATTCCACCAATGATACCCCCACTGGCCAATTACTTAATTACGATGTTTAAGGAAACACCACTTTTGTCGGCTATTACCGTAGTGGAGTTATTTAATGCAGCGAATATTTTTTCCAATAGTCATTATAAATACTTAGAACCTATGACACTTGTGGGTCTGTTTTTCCTTATTGTCTCAGTTCCAGCAGCCTATGCGGCCATGCGCCTTGAACAGCACTTTAAGCCTAAAAACACTGGGGCTAGTTAAGCTAAGCTTACACGGTTAATTAACTCCACCAATGAGTTAAGGTGTTTGAGCTGGTTCGTTAAATATGTTGATTAGTCCGATCGGTGGAAACATTGTTAGAGCGTTCAACCTAAGTTATTAACAGAGTATGGGCTACCATGATTAGAGACGTTAGTGCGACATGAAAACCTCAACTTTAACCTCCACCCATTGGGGTACCTATCGGGTAGAAAGTGAAAATGGTGTGCCTTCGGCGTTGCACCCTTTTGAAGAAGATCCTAACCCATCCCCTATAGGCGATTCAATGCTTGAGACTCTATCTGGTCCGTGCCGGATAGATGGGCCTATGGTGCGACGGGGATTCTTGGAACATGGTGTGTTGAGTGATCGATCAACCCGTGGTGCCGATGAATTTGTACAAGTGGGTTGGGATCAAGCATTGGATTTAGTCGCATCTGAGTTGAATAGGGTGCGAGACACATTCGGTAATACTGCAATTTATGGTGGTTCCTATGGCTGGGCGAGCGCCGGAAGGTTTCATCACGCCCAAAGTCAGCTAAAAAGGTTCATGAACTTATTTGGGGGCTGCACGGTCTCTAGAAATACCTACAGCTATGCCTCAGCAGAAGTCATTATGCCTCACGTGGTTGGCCATATGAGCGAATTATTGCTTGAGCACACATCTTGGCGGTCTATTAAGGAAAGTGGTGCCTTAGTAGTTGCCTTTGGTGGCATGGCTCCCAGAAATGGTCAGGTCAACGCGGGTGGGACGGGTCGTCACAGTCAAGCGATAGAGATGCTTGAGGCAAAAAATGCAGGCGTAGAATTTGTCAATATCAGTCCAGATCGATCGGACATGGCACCAGAACTGCACGCACAATGGATTTCGATTAATCCTAATACTGATGTTGCTCTGATGCTTGGGCTAGCGCACACTTTAGTTAAAAATAATTGGCATGATACTGATTTCATTGATCAGTATTGCATTGGTTTTGAACAATTTCTACCCTATTTAAATGGTGTGGTGGATGGCCAGCCCAAGGATGCGAATTGGGCCTCAAAAATTACGGGTATCCCCGTGAACACGATTACCACGCTAGCCAGACGCATGAGCCAAATGCCTACTCTAGTGAACAACAGTTGGTCTTTGACTCGTCAACAAAATGCTGAACATATTTATTGGATGCTGATTGTGTTAACTGCTCTTTTGGGTGGTATTGGCAAGCCTGGATCAGGCTTTGGTCTAGGTTTGGGAGCCGTTGCTGGGGTGGGTAGTCATCGTTCAAAGGCTCCTTGGGCTGCTTTTCCAGCAGGTAAGAACCCAATAGATAGTTATATACCAGTGGCTAGAGTCGCAGATATGCTTTCACAGCCAGGGGGCACTTATCAATATGATGGTAAGACGCGAACTTACCCAGATATTCGTTTAGCTTACTGGGTGGGGGGCAATCCTTTTCATCACCATCAAGATCTTAATCGCTTGCGTAAGGTTTGGGAAAAGCTTGAAACTGTGATTGTCCATGAACCTTTTTGGACCCCACTGGCACGTCATGCAGATATCGTTTTACCAGCAACGGTAGCCCTAGAGCGCAATGATTTAGGGGCCTCTCCAAGAGACGATTATTTAATAGCCATGCGACAAGCGGCTAAGCCCCATGGACTGTCCTGGAACGATCATAATATTTTTGCAACCCTGGCTGAACGCCTGCCTGCGGCTTCGTCGAGCAATGATAACTTTGCTACCGCCTTTACTGAGGGCAAAGACGAAGAACAATGGCTGCAAGATATCTATCAAAGAAGTGTGAGCCGTATTAGTGGCAATGGTTTTGAAATGCCTCACTATGAAAACTTTTTAAAGCAGGGCTTTCTCAAGTTAACAGAGCCTCAAAAACCTCGAGTTTTGCTACAAAATTTTCGAGAAGACCCTTTAAAATATCCCTTAAAAACGCCTTCTGGACGCATTGAAATATTTAGTGAGGTGATCGCCAGTTTTGGTCTAGTTGACTTTCCTGGACATCCTCAATGGTGCGCCCCTACAGAATGGCTGAGTGCAGAAGCTGCGAAGGAACATCCATTGCACATGATTACCCACCAACCAGCTCGACGTTGCCATAGCCAACTAGATCATGGTTCCCATAGTCGGGCAGGTAAAATCAATGACCGTGAGCCTTGTCGAATCAATCCCCAGGACGCTGCGAAGCGGGGTATTAAAGAAGGGAGTATGGTGCGGATCTTTAACCAGAGAGGGTCCTGCATCAGTGCGGCTCAGTTGGATGCAGGCGTGCGTGAAAATGTGCTGATGATGGCAACTGGCGCATGGTACGACCCTGATTGGAATGGAGACAAAAATTGTTGTAAGCATGGCAATCCAAATACCTTAACCAAAGACCTACCCACTTCTGATTTAGCTCAGGGGCCAGGAGCATTAACATGCCTAGTCGAGGTGGAGCTGTTTGTGGGTGTAGCACCTGATGTCACCGCTTTTGTGCCACCTATAATTAACTCCTTGTAATGTCAAAGCACCAAAAGTTAGGCATGGTTTGTTTGTGTCACAGTTCTGCATAATGGTGATAAATTTACTCATTAGTGGTTCATATTTGATTAATTTAAATCTCTTGCTTTTGCTAGAATTGCCATTCAAGAGGGGTATTAATCATTAGTCTTGGATGGCTTTATGCGCCAACACAGGCTGCCAATAGATACAGAGAATTTTTATTATTACTGTTGGATTTAAACTTGAATCTGGGAGTAATTGATAAGGTCGTTGATAAGGTTGATAAGGTTGATAAGGTTAATAATAGTTAAAATGGGATCGTGAAAGGTACGTTGCTGGTGAAGTCTAGAGTTCTGTTAGATTGACTTTTGGCCTATATATAAAAGCCAAAGCATGTGACAAGATAGGCGACCCTTTTTTTAGCCTACCAACTGTTATGTCCTTAACCTTAAGTCCCACTTATTTACGACTCGTGCCATTAATATTTGTATGGGTTTGGAGCACGGGGTTTTTGGTGGCTAAATTTGGTAAAACCAATGCGGAACCTTTTACCCTTTTGAGTTATCGGTTTGCCTTGGTGTTGATGGCGCTATGGTTAATTATTAAAGTTGTGGGCTGTCGCTGGCCCACCAACTGGCGTTTGGTAATGCATTGCATGGTGGTAGGCCTGCTTTTGCATGGGCTTTATTTAGGTGGCATTTTCCAAGCCATTTCTTTGGGTATGCCGGCGGGTCTGAGTGCAATGGTGATTGGTCTGCAACCTTTGACTATGGCGTTGTTTGCAGGGCTGATGCTGGGCGAGTCTGTGTCTAAACGGCAATGGCTAGGCTTGGTGATGGGTTTAATCGGACTGGGCCTAGTTTTAGCGGAGCAGTTTGCCCTTGATGCGACCACTATGTTTGAAGGTTTTTCTGGTTGGGCTGTGGTGCTTGTCGTTGCCGCACTGATGGGTATTTCTATAGGTACGTTATATCAAAAGAAATTTTGCCATGAAGTAGAGTTGTTGAATTCTATTTGGCTACAATATGCAGCGGCGTTGGTGTTGACGTTGCTTGTTGCATTTAATTTTGAAACACGGGTGGTTAACTGGCAATGGCTGTTTATTGTCAGTTTAGCTTGGCAGGTTTTAGCACTATCAATTGGAGCTGTTTTATTGCTCATGATAATGATACGTCAAGGTGCTGCTACAAAAGTAGGTAGTTTATTTTATTTAGTGCCACCGACTGTAGCCTTGCAGGCATGGTTTTTATTTGGTGAAGCAATAGGTCTGCAAGGGTTGGTGGGTATTACCTTAATCGCTGCTGGAGTCGCACAGGCGATGTGGCCGAGTCGCAATTAATTATTTTATAGCATATATTTTGGAGTTGTTTACATGACATCATCAACTGCGACTTTTCCAGGTCGGATAGATTACTTTCATAATGCAAAAGCTGATGCAAAGCTTGCCTATGGAACCAAGCGTCAAGAGATGCTAAGTGTGTCTAAAGGTAAGCATGCTTTAGACACAATTTCCAGTTGGCCCAAGTATCAAGTAACTGACTTGCACGAACTCAAGGCTATGGCTGAACAGGCCAACATAGGCCAGATTTATTATAAAGACGAAAGTAAACGATTTGATCTGAAGAGCTTCAAGGCTTTAGGTGGTGCCTATGCGGTCACGCGTTTTCTCCAACAACACTTAGAAGAGCTTAATGGCGAACAACCGACTATGGCACAGTTGCTGTCGGGGCAATATAAAGAACAATTAAAAGACGTCGTGGTCAGTTGTGCTACGGATGGCAACCACGGTCGCTCGGTCGCCTGGGGTTCACAAATGTTTGGTTGCCAATGTATTATTTATATTCATCGTGATGTCTCTGCTGGCCGCCAAACTGCCATGGAAGCTTATGCGGCCAAAGTGATTCGGATTACTGGAAATTATGATGAGTCTGTGCGCCAAGCAGCCGTTGATGCAGAACTTCATGGACGGGTGATTATTTCAGACACCAGCTACGAGGGTTATACGGAAGTGCCAGCCAATGTGGCCTTGGGTTACACGGTAATGTTGTCGGAAACTGTTGAACAACTCAATGGTGTCATTCCAACCCATGTTTTTATTCAAGCCGGGGTAGGTGGTTTAGCCGCCGCGGTCTGTGGTTATTTCTGGGACTTATGGGCAGAGCAAAGGCCTCGCTTTGTGGTTGTAGAGCCAGAAGCCGCAAATTGTTTACAAGAAAGTGCTAAAGCTGGCAAGCTGCAAGCGGTAGAAGGGGACTTAGACACATTAATGGCTGGCCTTGCTTGTGGTGAGGTGTCTCATATTGCGTGGCACATACTTGACCAAGGAGCTGATGATTTTGTTACCCTAAGTGAAGATGCAGTAGCACCCTGTATGCAGGCCTTGGAACAGCATAGCCCAAGCATCGAAGCGGGTGAGTCTGCTGTGGCAGGTTTGGCTGCATGCTTAATAGGGGCACAAAACACCCAGTGGCGGGCTGATTTAGGCCTTAACGAGCACAGTAAGGTATTGGTACTAGGTACCGAAGGTGCGACGGACCCTGAACTTTATCAACAATTGGTATTTGGTGGGTAAAATACGGCTTAGCAGATCGAGGTAAATAGTATGACTCAATATACATTAACTGAAGCACCTCAACGGCAGTTTATGCTTGCAGAGTTTGAGCAGCGTTTGGCACGAGCGCAAACTATGATGAGAGCACTTAAATTAGATGCTGTGCTGCTGACCACTGAAACTAATGTGCGGTATTTTTCAGGTTACTTTACTCAATTTTGGCAAAGTCCAACCCGACCTTGGTTTTTAATTCTGCCTTTGACAGGCAAACCGATTGCAGTCATTCCTACTATTGGGGTGGTGGGCATGAGTAATACTTGGGTGGAAGACATCCGAGCTTGGCCCTCACCATTTCCAGAAGATGACGGCGTCAGTTTGCTCAGCCAAACCTTAGCTGACTTGCCAAAACGATTTGGCCGCTTAGGCATGACCTTAGGCCGCGAAACTCACCTGCGGATGCCGCAGCAACAAGTGCAGTCTCTGTATGCTTCAAACCACTTCGATTTGGTTGATGTGAGCCGTGAAGTATTGCATTTGCGCAGCCTTAAATCGGCTGCAGAAATTAATCGGGTGGCACACATATGTGGTGTCACTTCTAATGCCTTTGCTGAATTACCAAACTTTGCAAGAGTCGGGATGACTGAACGTGAGGTGGTGGCAGCATTTAGAATGGAGTTGTTACATCAAGGAGCTGACCATTCACCGTTTATTGTCTCTTCTTCGGGGCCAGATGGTTACGACGATATTATTATGGGTCCGACAGATAGACTGGTCGAATCAGGGGATGTATTAATCATTGATACAGGGACTGTATGGCAAGGGTATTTTTGTGATTTTGATCGTAACTGGTGCTTTGGTGACTGCTCAGATGAAACAAAATCGGCCTATACGACTGTATACCAAGCTACCAATGCTGGTTTTGAAGCAGCTAAACCAGGTAATACTACGAGTGATTTGTATAGAGCAATGTGGCCCATCATGCATGCAGGTGGGGCTTTAGGCAATGATGTGGGACGCTTAGGTCATGGACTGGGTTCTGACCTGACAGAATGGCCATCTAACACAGCAACGGATGATACTGTGCTAGAAGTGGGCATGATTATGACGCTTGAACCAGGCATGTCCTATTTAAATAAGAGTGGTCAGGTAAAGCAAATGGTGCACGAAGAAAATATTGTTATCACCGAAGAGGGCGCCCAATGGTTATCGATTAGGGCGGCCGCAGAACTGCCATTATTAGGTTAACGCTTTAATCTTTAATAGCTCCTCGATCCATGCGTTGGCCAAGTCATTGGTGGGCGCATTTTTTATTTGCATTATGGTGGCGATACTATTTAAATAGGGCCAAATTTTGTGAGCGAAAAATAAGATATTACTAAATTAGCGAATGCCCTAGGCGATGCCATTCAAAGTTTAGCTTGACCTCATGTGACTATTTAACCAGTAGTGCTTTTTAGACGGGCAGGGTACTATAGTGGTTAGATCAACAAGCAGTTCTAAATATCGACAGCGAGGAAGCAAAATGCAAGTAGTAGGACATTTTATTAACGGTGCAATGGTTGCCGATACTCAACGGGTGCAGGACGTTTTTAATCCAGCCACGGGATTAGTTGAACGCCAAGTTGCTTTAGCCAGCAAAGCCACGGTTGAAGACGCAATTATTGCCGCAGAAGCAGCTTTTCCGGCGTGGCGTAACACGCCACCCCTTAAACGTGCCCGCGTAATGTTCCGCTTTAAGCAACTTTTGGAAGATAACGCTGACAAAATTTGTGCAGCGCTTACCAATGAACACGGTAAAGTACTAGATGATGCCCACGGAGAACTCATTCGTGGTATCGAAGTTGTGGAGTACGCCTGCGGAGCGCCTAACTTATTGAAGGGTGAACATAGTAAAAATGTAGGTCCAGCTATTGATAGTTGGTCAGAATTTCAACCCTTAGGTGTGGTTGCTGGTATTACCCCGTTTAATTTCCCAGCCATGGTGCCAATGTGGATGTTCCCCATGGCCATAGCCTGTGGTAACACATTCATTCTAAAGCCATCTGAACGCGACCCCAGTGTAGGCATATTGATTGGTCAACTGTTTAAAGAAGCAGGCTTGCCTGATGGTGTGTTCAATGTGGTCAACGGTGACAAAGTTGCAGTGGACACCATACTTGAAGACACTCGTATACAAGCTGTTAGTTTTGTCGGTTCTACCCCCATTGCTGAATATATTTATGCCACAGGTACCGCCAATGGCAAACGTGTACAGGCTTTAGGAGGTGCTAAAAACCATGCCATAATCATGCCTGATGCTGACATGGATAATGCAGTAAACGCGCTCATGGGCGCTGCCTATGGCTCATGTGGTGAACGTTGCATGGCGATCTCTGTAGCTGTTTGTGTGGGTGATGCAGCGGCTGACGAACTAGTCGCCAAGCTTAAACCCCAAGTAGAAGGTTTAAAAGTTGGCAATGGCACTGATGTGAGCAACGAAATGGGTCCATTGATTACTGCTGCAGCCCAAGAGCGGGTGCGTAGTTTAGTAGGCAAAGGTGTTGAGCAAGGTGCCGAACTTGTTGTTGATGGCCGTGAGTTGGTTGTTGAGGGCTACGAAAACGGATTCTTTGTAGGAGGGTGTTTATTTGATAAGGTCACCAAAGACATGGTGGTCTATCAAGAAGAAATTTTTGGCCCTGTATTATGTGTCGTGCGTGTTGATACTATGCAAGAGGCTATGAAACTGATTGACGATCATGAGTTTGGTAATGGCACTTGCCTCTTCACTCGTGATGGTGAAGCAGCACGTTATTTCTCTGATAATATCAAAGTGGGTATGGTGGGTATTAACGTACCTCTGCCAGTACCAGTGGCCTACCATAGCTTTGGTGGTTGGAAACGTTCTCTGTTTGGTGATCTGGGGGCTCATGGTCCTGATGCCATTCGTTTTTATACCCGTCGGAAGACTGTAACCCAGCGCTGGCCCTCAAGTGGTGTGCGTGATGGTAAGCAGTTTGCGTTTCCTTCTTAATCTAAGGCATTAAGAAATATTAAAAAAGCCCAGCGTTTGTTGGGCTTTTTTGTGACTAAAGTATACTAAACAGGTTTTATTGTGAGTCATGCCTTAAATTTTGTGTGACTTTACTTTAACATCACAATCTCATCAATATTACGAGTAGGCGGTTTCAGTCATGGGTTTATTATCGAGTATTAAAGAATTTTTGTTTCAGCCTTCTGAGGGAGGTGGGGACGATAAGGGCGCCAAAACGAGTCAACACCATCAACATAACGAATTTAGTATTGAAACACAGCCTCTTAAAGAGGGTGGTAGTTTTCGGGTACAAGGATGGATTCGTAAAGACGGCAAAGAACATCATTTTATTCGGGCCGACCAGTCTCATAGTATCGAAGGTGGACACGAATTAAGTTTGTTCAAGGCTAAACAGTGCATTGATCAGATGGGAGATACACTGTTTAAATGATAGGGCCTCATGCACCCCCAAAATAGGGGTGTTGAATTGCTTCTCTGACCTTTTGGCTACCACTGATGTTGTGAACAATTTAATAGGGGTTTAGTTGCTGCAATAATTCGCTTTATTGTGTTTTATTTTATTTAAAACGTCCGCTCAAAGTAGTTAGTCTGTGGCATCACCCAGAACGCTTGCGAGTACGACAATAGTGTCACCAATTTCTGTCAGGGGGGTGTGTCTTCGGCCCAGCACGATGCCGTCCATCGCTGCATAGTATTGGCAAGCAGGCGCACCTGTGCGTTTGTGGTTATGAATACTGGCTATTAAATCACCTTGCCTAACTTGCGCGCCAAGAGCGACCTTAAGTTCTAATACGCCTTGATCATGACTTACGTGATAACAGCACTCATCTTGCATATCCAATAATTGAGTGACTTGGGGTAACTCAGGGTCACCCGCAATAATACCCGTATATTTGAGAAAATTTTGTACCCCACGATCGGCAATCGCCATAGTGGCTGGGGTTGTTGTGCCTCCTCCTCTAAGTTCTGTCGTAACAAAGATTTTACCTTGGTTTTCAACTGCTGTGTCGTAGAGTTGGGTGGGGTCTATTTCCACCATTAATACAGTATAAGGGGCGCCGAATAATAAGGCACCTGTCATACAGGCCTGTTCTTGTGTTTTGTTGTGTAAACGATGGGCCGCAGCAAAAGGAATGATGTCTAAAGTTTTTCCACCCGAATGAATATCTAAAGCGTAATCGCACATGGGTACCAATACGCGGCTAAAATAGTCTGCAATTCGTTCGGTTAAGGTGCCATATGGATGCCCAGGAAAAGCCCGATTCATATTGCCAGCATCAATAGGAGAGGTCCGACTGCCCGCTTCAAAAGCAGGTTGATTCATCATCGGTACAATAATCACTCTACCTTGAACCTTAGTCACATCAAGGCAGTTGGCTAATTTGAGAAGGCTGGTAGGGCCCTCGTACTCATCCCCGTGATTACCCCCTGTGAGCAATGCAGTAGGGCCATGCCCATTTTTTATTTGGCAAATCGGAATCATAACACTGCCCCAGGCCGAGCGATCACTGGAATAGGGCAACTGTAAGAATCCGTGTTGCACACCATCAGACTCAAAGTCGATAGTGGCGCTCATACTAGTGTTAGGCAATGGTTCAGAACCCATAGGACTCCCTATTATTTTATGAAGGTTTCCCGACTGACACGGGCTAGTAACTCACAGCCAGTGTCCGTGATCAGCACTGACTCTGTAGTCTCCATACCCCAGGTGTCCATCCACAAGCCCGGCATAAAATGAAAGGTCATACCTGATTCTAATACAGTGTCATCGCTGGGTCGCAGACTATAGGTGCGTTCGCCCCAATCGGGTGGATAGCTTAAGCCAATAGGGTAACCGCACCGAGCATCTCCCCGATCGAAACCATGTTGTGACAAGGTTTGCTTCAAACTAGCGGCAATATCGCCGCAAAGTGCACCCGGTTTGGCAATGGCTAAACCATTTTCTAGACCCTCCAATACCGCGGCTTCAGCCTTCATATAGGCAGCATCTGGGGTACCTAAGTATATGGTTCTAGACAGGGGGCAATGGTAGCGTTTATAACAGCCTGCAATTTCAAAAAAAGTAGCCTCGCCTGCTTTCATGGGGCGCGCGTCCCACGTTAAATGAGGCGCAGAAGCATCAACTCCTGAGGGCAGTATGGGCACAATGGCGGGATAATCTCCAGCTAAACCATCAACACCGCTGATACCTGCATGATAAATTTCTGCAGCCAATAAGTGTTTGGGTAAACCAACAGCAATTTTTTCACGTATTGCGTGGTGCATTTTACTCACGATACGCCCTGCAACACGCATGTATTCAATTTCTTGAGGTGATTTTACCTTACGACACCAATTGACCAAACCTGTGATATCAAGTAATTTTGCTTGTGGTAAACCCTTGACCAAAACGGCATGAGACCGAGCACTATAATAATAGTTGTCCATTTCCACCCCAATGACACCAGAAGCCCAACCCCTTTCAGGCAATATATTGGTGCTGAGGTAATCCATGGCATGGTGAGGTGGGTTCATTACGTAGTGATCGTCGAAGCCGCAGATGTTGGTTTCATCCATGTATACGGTGCGTCTTGCACCGTTGGCGTCAATACCGCGCCCATACCAAATGGGATCACCAACGGGACCAACAATGACACACTGTGGCGTATAAAATGACCAACCATCATAACCAGTGAGCCAAGAGATATTGGATGGGTCATGGCTTAATAAGGTATCAATGCCCTGTGCAGCCATACTTTGACGCACTGTTGCTAAACGTTGGGCATATTCTTCACGACTAAAACTTAATTCTATACCATGCATCTAACATCTCCATTAAATTAGTAAAGTCGACTTTGCTTAAACCCAATATGCCTTTGGAAAAGTTGTTTAGGCTTGTAATAGTTGATCACTAATAGGCCATTTGACTTTATTTATCACCTAGTCAGTTACGCTTAATTCGAGTGTGGGTTTACCCGTGGCAATGGCACTAATTTTAGCTTCTACAAATAATTCACCATCAAGCTCCGACATTATGTGTTTATTATCATGCCGGATACGAATGTCGACGTCGGCCGCTCCCGCAGACTTAGCCAGATCATAGGCCTGTTGTTTAACGATCGCTTCAGCTTGGCTTAGGGCGACATCTAAATCATGACAATCAAAAGGTGCTGCGCCGTGGAAAATACGGAAAATACCTTCAGTGGGTTGTGTGACCACTATTTCAGAGCGTTGCACTACACTGCCCATAACGGCACCCACAGCATTTGCTACATGGCCATATTTAGGCAATATGAGATCGACATCAAGGCTCTTTGCCACTTGTGGATAATAGGTGGTAGCAGGTGCTCCTACGGCAACTAATGGGTGGCTTTTGCCAAAGGTAATGCCAAATAAGGCATTATCATCATCTTTATTACCATTTTTAAGGATCAGCTTGCTCATTAATGCGGCCAAATTACGAGAGCGGGCTTCATTCAGAAGGTTTTCCTGGTGCAAGCCAGCTTCCAGCAAGGTTTGACAGATAGCGTCGTTCATCAAGGTGAAAACCCTGTGCGCAGGCTCCTCAGAGTTGCCTTTTTCCCAACTGCCTAAACCATAAAGAAAGCGCATTTGGCGAGCCCAAATTTGTGCCGCAAGTTTGGCGCCTGCAATGCTCCAATGGTTACTATTACCCAAAACATGGGCCGCATCAGATGGCGTAAAACCAGAATAAATGGCCATGCCCTTGCGCTCTAAGCGAGCCATCGCTTTAGCCAGTTCTTGGTCTTTAAAAACTAAAGTTTCCATTTCTACAGGGCCATGCTCTAGCATTTCCCAGGCTTGGTTTTCAATCGGTGTGAGTTGGTTGATGAGGGCTTGATTGTGTTCTAATCGAGTCACAAATCGGTTATGTCTTGCCGTAGGTGTGTCGTCCAGATGAGCCTGCATGCGCTCTAATACTTGAGGGTGCTGTTGCGCTAATAAACTCATGGGGACCACACGCCTTGGGCCTAGGGCGATACTACCACCATAAAACCGAACTTCACTATCGCCACCTAAACCTATGGAATACACTTTAACAGTCTCTACCATGGGTTGCCAATCACCCACGCGGGCTCCTTCGTTGGCGAGTTCTGGTTGGCCATCTGTGACAATAGCGATGTCTGTGGTAGTGCCACCCATGTCTGCAATAATAGCGTTGCGACTACCAGAGAGTGCACAGGCACCAATTACACTGGCAGCAGGTCCAGACAATATAGTCGTTACTGGGTGCACAAGGGCTGTTTCGGCGTTAACAATGGAACCATCCCCTTTGACAATCATCAAGGGGGCTTTAATACTGAGTTGCTGTAAAATGTTTTGTACTGCTTGGATTAAATCTTGAATAAACGGGATCATACGAGCGTTTAATGAAGCGGTGAGGGCTCGCCTTGGCGCACCAAGACTGGTGGCTAGTTCATGACCACAAGTGACAGGCATTTGAGTGAGTTCTGTGACTAAATTCTGTAATTGAATTTCATGGCTAGGGTTGCGGACACCAAACTGAGCGGAAACAGAAAAGGCTGACACCTTGTCTTTGTGAGCTAATATTGCAGCAGTGGCACTTGCAACATCCAATGGCGCGACCTGCCGGCCAGAGGCATCATGACCCCCTGCTAAACGGATAATTAAGTTGTCATCTATGATCTCACCCAGACCACTCTTAGTGACTTGCGTTTCACTAAGGCCCACTACGAGTGCACAGACTGGTGCACCATTGCCTTCCACTACAGCATTGGTTGTGAGGGTAGTCGACAAAGAGACCATTTCAATATCAGCTAATAATTCATGAGCGACTTTGCCAATAGATTCGCCAATCCCGATAGCTAAGTTGTGACGTGTGGTGAGGCTTTTTACAGCCACTAGTACTTGGTTTTGCTCGTTGATAATGACAGCATCTGTATAGGTGCCACCTGTGTCTATGCCAAGGCGGAGGGACATTAGTTAAAGTCTCGTAAAGCTAAATTGTTGGCGGCATTTTGCCCTGTGTAAAATACTAACGCAAGCCTATTTGAGGTGCCCTGAATGAAGCGGCATCAGTGGGTTTAAATGCGCCACTTTTGCGTGCCCAAGGAAGTTGGTTTTTAGGCTTGTTTTACAACTCAGTATGGCCTTTAATGGCATTTGATTTTTTAAAAAGTGGGAGCTTTAAATGAGCATAGTTGCATTTATTGGTTTGGGCGTAATGGGTTACCCCATGGCAGGACATCTAGCCGCCCAAGGACATCAGGTTTGTGTTTATAACCGCACTAGTACAAAAGCTGAATCTTGGCAGAGTGAACATGGAGGACAGTGCGCTAATGTACCAGCAGAAGCTGCCCAAGGTGCTGATTTTGTATTTATCTGTGTGGGCAATGATGATGATTTACGCAGCGTTGTGTTCGGAGAACAGGGTGTTTTAGCTGCTATGGCGGCAGGTTCAGTTTTGATAGATCACACTACTGCTTCTGCTCAAGTGGCACGTGAGGTTGCAGTCATTGCTGCTCAACAAGGGGTGGGTTTCGTTGATGCTCCAGTTTCAGGTGGCCAAGCTGGAGCAGAGAATGGCGCCTTAGCAATTATGTGCGGTGGTAGTGACGAAGACTATCTTAGAGCCGAGCCCATTATGCAGGCCTATGCAAAAAGTACTACTCATTTGGGCGCTGTGGGTAATGGCCAACTCACTAAAATGGTAAATCAAATTTGTATTGCTGGTTTAGTTCAGGGGCTAGCGGAGGGCGTGGCATTTGCTATTAATGCGGGCCTAGATGCTAAGCAAGCGTTGGCAGCAATTGGGGGTGGTGCAGCGGGCTCATGGCAAATGCAAAATCGTGGCCAAACAATGGTAGATGACGAGTTTGAATTTGGCTTTGCCGTAGACTGGATGCGCAAGGACTTAGCCATTTGCTTAGCAGAGGCCAAGACCAATGGGTCTGAGTTACCTGTAGCTCAAATGGTTGATGATTTCTATGAGCAAGTGCAGGCTCATGGTGGCCAGCGCTGGGATACGTCTAGCTTGCTACGCAGATTACCAAGAAAAGATAAGCTTTAACGCTTATTTTTTCTTGCAGTGAGAGATAGTAAGCACCCTTTCTATGAGAGAGTGCTGATAGTGTTTATGACAGAGTGCTGATAGTGTTGTGATGGCGTGCCTAAGAAAAGTATCGGCAGTATAGGAAATAAGTTTCTTTAAAGGGCTCATTGGTGGACGATACTGTCTGTCATTAGAGCATTCAACGTGCGACATTGAAGACGCATTGGGGGACACAAACCAACCTACACAGAGGTAGCAGATGGCCTTTAGTAAACGCTTGTTTCTATCAGTGTGAACACGATAATCCATTGTATTTAATACATAAAATGTTAATTATATAATAATATTTCCTTATCTTAGGAAATATTACTCATGCCGACCTCAATTTCTCTTGGATAAACCCTACTGCTAGGCGATTGACCTTGTTTCCTTAACCTCGTTATAGTGGCCCAAGTTCAAATTAAGCCCCGATGCTTCCCAATATAAATAGTAAGGTAATGTCATGAGTCATACAAACCATCAACCCGTCAAAACCCGTTTGCAACGCAGTGAATTAGCAGTGCCAGGTTCTAACCCAAGCATGATCGAAAAGGCTGCAGATAGTGCAGCAGATTATGTCTTTTTAGACTTAGAAGACGCGGTTGCACCGTTAGATAAAATTGCAGCTCGCAAAAATATTATTGAAGCACTGAACGACATTGATTGGAAAGCGAAAGGCAAAACTATCTGTATTCGTATTAACGGTTTAGATACCCATTACATGTATCGTGATGTGGTGGAAATCGTAGAACAAGCAGGCCAGCACTTAGACACCATTCTAGTGCCAAAGGTTGGCGTGCCGGCGGACTTGTACATGGTGGAAGCCATGTGTAACCAAATTGAACAGGCGCAAGGGTTTACCCATAAAATTGGCTTAGAAGCGCTTATCGAAACGGCTCTAGGCATGGCTAATGTAGAGGCCATTGCACAAGCCAGCCCACGTTTAGAAGCTATGCATTTTGGCGTAGCAGACTATGCTGCCAGTAATCGTGCCCGCACAGTGGTCATTGGTGGTTTAAATCCGGACTACCCTGGGGACCAATGGCATGCCGCCTTGTCAAGAATGACTGTTGCATGTCGTGCCTATGGTTTAAGAGCCATCGATGGACCCTTTGGTGACTTTAGTGATCCAGACTCATATATCTTGGCTGCAAAACGCGCTGCGGCTTTGGGTCTAGAAGGTAAATGGGCTATTCATCCATCCCAAATTGCTTTAGCTAATGAGGTATTCTCTCCACCACCAGAGGAATTGAATCGTGCTAAGGGTATTCTTGCGGCCCTCGCTGAAGCCCAAGCTAAAGGTCAGGGTGCTGCTCAGTTGGATGGTAAAATGATTGATGCTGCTTCTGCTCGTATGGCAGAAAATGTGGTTAACGTGGCTAACATTATTGCTGCCCAAGGCTCTTAATTGTATTACCCTTAGATCAACGTAATGGTTAAGTCTTTATTAGACTAAGCTGTTAAAGATAATGACGTATATGGGCCCATGTATGTCATTATTTTTTAAGGCGTATGGCTAAAAGCCATCAGCTTAGGCTATGCTTGTTTTACTCTTCAAGGATGTCATGCAGGACAAAGGTGTGTTTTCTGTTTTTCGATCTATATTTTCTTTATTATTGAGCTATGGCTTTTTGCTGTTAGCTAATGGTCTTTTTAATTCCCTCTTAGGATTGCGTGCCACCCTTGAAGGGGTTAACACAAGTTGGCTCGGATTCATCATGGCCAGCTATTTTTTAGGCCTTTTGTTAGGTGGTTTGTTCGCTGTGCGTATTATCACCAGAGTGGGCCATATCCGGGCTTTTGCAGTATTTGCATCGCTGATGTCTACGACGGCTTTATTACATCCATTGTTTTTAGAGGTGAGCCAGTGGATGCTTTTACGTTTGATTTCTGGGTTTTGCATGGCTGGATTAATCATCGTGACAGAAAGTTGGCTCAATGAAGCGACACCCAGTCATCAAAGAGGGGGAGTGCTATCTAGTTATATGATGGTGAATTATATGGCTGCAGGCTGTGGTCAATTCTTACTGAATCTGGGAGACGTGGGTCAATTTCAGCTATTTAGTTTAGCATCTATTATTTTTTCCTTAGCCCTAATTCCCGTCCTATTAACCAAACAATCAGCGCCCATTATTACCACCAGCAGCAAACTATCTTTTGGACTCTTGTCTCAAGTCGGTCCGTTAGCCATTTTGGGAGTATTCGTGGCAGGTGCTAGTAATGCCAGTGTGCATGCTTTTGCCCCAGTTTATGCCCTCGAAGTGTTTGGTGATGCTAATTTAATCCCTCAATTTACAGCCACCTTGTTAATTAGTGGTTTGTTACTGCAATGGCCCTTAGGGCGTTTATCAGACAAAGTTGGCCGAGGATGGTTAATGATGTTTGTACCCCTTTGTATTTCTGTGTCGGCTCTGGGTGTGTTGTGGGCTACTTACTATGAACCGGAGTTTATTTGGTTTGCTGTGGCTTGTTATGGAGCCTTTTTGTTTACTCTTTATTCTCTAGCAGTGGCGCTCATTAATGACATTGTTGGCCCCGAGCTGCGAGTCAAAATTGCGGGTGCGATTCTTATTGTCTACGGTTTGGGTGCTATTAGTGGGCCCATTATAGTTGGGCCGCTCATTGATCTAATGGGTGTACAAGCCTTATTCATAGTCAGTGCAGTCACCAGCGCTTTACTGGCTGCTTTGGCGGTCTATCGACGTGTGTATCAAGCTATTTTTGTCAAGCCGGTGCAGCCTTTTGTAGCAGAACCATCCAATCAGTATAGCTCTAAAGAGCTTTATCTAGCTGCTCATCAACAGGTTGATGAGCAGCCCACGTTAAACCCAAACGAGGATATGACTAAACCTTAATGCTTAGGTGTCGATAAGTGAGGGGCAGACAATTGGAATAGGGCAACTTATGTCCCTCGACGAACTCAATAAATTACTTCCTTCGGAGCAAACATCCGATGCCGATGAGGCGTGGGTTTCTACAGATCGTTGGCTTACCTATCATGGCAGTATTCAAGGCCAAAACTTTTTCAGTAATGTGATTAATGAATCCTTTACAAGTGTCACAACTTCAACAGATGAGGGTAAAGATCTGAGTTTTTCCCAAAGCCAAAGGGTTAAGCAGGCCCAGCATGATTACGAAATTTTGCAGCCTTAAAAGGGCCTGCATTGTTCCTTTGGTTTGCTATTCTTTGATTTACTATTGTTTGGGTGGCGCTTCACCGCCGTAGATTAACCACTGATGTGATAACCAATAGTAGTTCTTTTGTCCCCATATGGGGGCTGTGCAGTTGTACCGATTACGTCCGTTATTTAAAACTTTTTTGGCTTGCACGGTAAACTTCATTTTGGTTGGCCAGCGAGGTGCGTGCCTATCCCCTTTAATAAAACAAGACAGTTGCTGCCTAACTCCCAGCTTTTGGGTTTGGGTTAGTTCAACCTCTAACAAAGGTTGGCCTTGCTCTGCCTGATCCAAACGAATGACAGGGTTTTTAAACGCAGTGTAGTTAGCTGGAAAAGGTTGGGAGGCAAGTTTAGTTTTAAGACTTTTTAATTGACTGTAGGCTCCAGCAGCAGGGAACCTGGGTAAGGCTTGAAAATCAGAAAATTGTGCCACCCCACCTGACTGTTGGCCAAAGGCAATATAGCCTTTGTCTTTAAGGGCCAGCTTAAGGCGGTTGTTATATTCGCCAAAAGGATAGGCCAGCCATTTTGGGACAGGCCCAAGCTCTTCAGTTAAGCGTTGCTGAGCGTAATCAATGTTGGCTAATGCCGCAGTTAGCCATGCTTTACCGTAGTTGGGTTTACGCACCAGATAATCATGATCTCGAGTGTGGTTAGCTAAGGTGCCCCCATGTTGCTTAAGCTCCCGAAGCATATCCCAAGTCATCGTGTGGCGTTGATTTTGATCTACAGGGTCAGTGTTCACAAACACTGTAAAAGGATAATTATATTGTTTCAATAAGGGAAAGCCTTGAATATAAATATCACGCCAGGCATCGTCAAAGGTAATTACAATGGCTTTGTCTGGCAGTGCAGCGCCTTGCTGAACTGCATCTAGGGCCTGGGCTAGATCGATCACTGTGTAGTTATTTTGTTTCAAATACTCTAAATGCGCTTCAAACTCTTGTGCGGACAAAGAGGTAGAGCGGGGCGCAGTCGAACTTACATGATGATAAAGCAAAATATTAAAGCTATCAGCAGCAAAGCCGGTCAAAGGCCAGATAAGCCCCCAGCATAAGAATGAGACAAAACAGAAGATTTGCTTGAGCATGATGCTATTTATCCGGGAACAGATCGCTACACAATTCGCCCCCAAAGCCCCAGTCGGACTTTGGCACATCTCGGATCATGACTTGCACCGCACTTGGGTTTCCACCCGTAATGTCACACATGGTTTTAGTGAGTCCAGCAATAATTTGACGTTTTTGTTCGACCGAACGGCCTTCAAATAATTCGACTGTAATTAGGGGCATAGGGATTTCCAAAGGATAGGTAAGGGTCGTTCTGAGATTCATTTTATATCTTCGTTAAAGGCCTATGCAAGGTAAAAAACTTCAGCTAAAGTAGCCGCTCTTAGCTTATGCATGGATGGTCAGTGAAAAATTATAAAAAGAATCCGCTTATTGGTATGGGCTTGATGACGCTGGCTATGGTGTTAGTGCCGATTCTGGACTTATTTGCCAAACTTTTGTCGCTAGATTACGCCGTACTAGAAATCACATGGGCTCGGTTTGTATTTCACGGACTATGGTTATTACCTCTGTTAGCTTGGAAGGGTATTGTTTGGTGGCGTATGCCACCCCAACCTTGGTTACAAATCAGTCGCAGTTTGATCCTCACCGTTACGACGGTGGCCTTCTTTTTTGCCATCAAAGACAACCCAATTCCGACAGCATTAACGCTGTTATTTATTTCCCCTTTAGTGGTGGCCGTAGTCGCACCAATATGGCTTGGTGAGTCTTTTGATGCATTAAGAGGCCTTGCTGTAGTCTTTGGATTTGTGGGGGTTTTAATTGTATTGCGACCCACGGCAGACAGTTTTTCACCCTCCATATTATGGGGCGTGTTATCTGGAGTGACTTACGCCTTCTATATTATGATTACGCGCAAGTTGAGCGCCTCTGTGCCCCCGTTATTAACGTTATTCTATACTGCCATAGGGGGTGTTTTGGTGCTGACTCCAATCTTGCTATTGAGTAATGTATGGAAAATGCCAGATTTAATGGGTTGGGTGATGATGGCCAGTATGGGATTATTTGCAGCCATTGGGCACTTTTTTATTATCATGGCGTGTGAATACGCGACGGCTTCGCAATTGAGCCCGTTTAATTATTTTGAAATTGTAGCAGCGACGGCAATCAGTTACTTTGCATTTGATTTTTTCCCAGACCTTTATGTTTGGGTGGGAGTCGCTATTATTTGTATCAGTGGTGCCTACGTGTCCTATCGTGAGTTACAGTTGAGTAAAAGAGCCCATGCGATTCAAGATGGTCGCTTAGATATACTTTGAGCAGGATAAAGGATCAGTTTATGAGGAATTGGGTTAACAGCGCTCTAAGTGCAATAGAAGCCGATTATCAACGCTCAGCAGATACGCATTTAATAAAACTAGAACTGCCTAACTTTGAGGGTATCAATGTTTACCTTAAAGACGAAAGCACACATCCAACGGGCAGTTTAAAACATCGATTGGCTCGTTCTTTATTTTTATATGCTTTGTGCAATGGAAAGATTGACGCCAACACCACAGTCGTGGAAGCATCATCGGGCAGCACTGCCGTATCAGAAGCCTATTTCGCTAAGCTGATTGGTGTCGCGTTTATTGCTGTGATGCCCAAATCTACTTCGGCCCAAAAGATAGCTCAAATTGAGGGCTTTGGTGGCCATTGCCATTTTGTTGATAATGCCACTCAAATGCATGCTGTGGCCTTAAAACTCGCCCAAGAGTCTCAGGGCTACTTCATGGATCAATTTATGTATGCAGAAAGGGCAACAGATTGGCGTGGCAACAACAATATTGCAGAAAGTATTTTTAGACAAATGTCTCATGAGCCTCATCCCATTCCTCATACGGTGGTTATGAGTGCCGGCACAGGGGGCACATCAGCCACTCTCGGACGCTATATCCGTTACCTAGGGTATGACACTAATTTAGTGGTGGTTGATCCCGAAAATTCAGCCTTTTATCCCAGTTACATGAATCAAGACCCCAGTTATGTCACTGGCATTAGCAGCCGTATTGAGGGCATTGGCAGACCTCAAGTAGAGGCCTCATTTATGCCTGATGTGATTGACAGTATGATTCAAGTGCCTGATTTAGCCAGTATTGCCGCCATGCTTTGGTTAGAACAGCAGACGGGGCGCAAAGCAGGGCCTTCAACAGGGACTAATTTATGGGGTGCGCTGGAAGTGGCGCAAAACATGAGAACTCAAGGCGTTAAAGGCTCCATAGTTACTCTTTTGTGTGACAGTGGAGATCGTTATTTAAACACTTACCATAGTGCAAGTTGGGTTGCCAAGCACATAGGCGACCCTAAAATTTATCAGCACAAACTGGAAGAGATTTTTCAATAATACCCATGGATGCTGGACCTTTAGGTATTGCCTGAAATACAGTACAAAACGCCTCTAGCACTGATACTTAGCCAAAATTTTAAGTTTTCTACTAGTAATTAATTATTGCAGTTCAGTTTAGTCTATTCGACTAATCTAGGGTCGGTTCAATGTCTTCTAAATCGTAGGGCGTGGCCTGATATACGCAATAGTTGAGCCAGTTACTAAAGAACAAATAACCATGGCTGCGCCACGATGCCTTAGGCTTGGCGCTGGCATCATCATTGGGAAAATAATTTATGGGTAACATGGGGTTTAAACCAGCGGCTCGGTCTCTGTGGTATTCATCACCCAAAGTATTAGCACCGTATTCTGGGTGGCCAGTAATATAAACTTGGCGGCGATCTTTACTGGTCATAATATAAGCCCCAGAGGCGTCTGACTGGGCTAAGACAATGAGGTCAGTATTTGCCAAGATATAATCTACTTGAAAATCAGCGGTACGCGATTGAGGTGCCAAAAATTGATCATCAAAGCCACGAGTGAGCGCCTCATGCCCAAAGTTCACGGTTTGCTGGTAGACCCCAGATAGTTTTTGTGCCCGAGTTTGTTTGGGTAAATTGTACAAAGACTTTAAGCCTGCTTGGGCCGCCCAACACAAAAATAAAGTGGAAGTCACGTGGGTTCGAGACCATTGAATAATTTCGTCCACTTGCGGCCAGTAAAGCACATCTTCAAAAGCGACTAATCCAAGAGGCGCGCCAGTAATAATGAGGCCATCATAATTATGATCTTTAATTTGCTCAAAAGTACGGTAAAAGCTATTTAAATGTTCTACAGGCGTATTCTTGCTAGAACGGTTGTCCACCCTTAATAACTCTATGTCTACCTGTAAAGAAGAATTAGACAATAAGCGCATAATTTGATTTTCAGTTTCAATTTTTTTAGGCATCAAGTTAAGGATGATGACTTTTAGCGGACGAATGTCTTGGTTGAGTGCCCGTGTTTCAGTCATCACAAACACGTTTTCTTTTTGCAGCACGCTGGTGGCAGGCAAGGCATCTGGAATACGGATCGGCATGAGAAACTCTCTACAATAATAATGGACTTAATGAGCAGTGCGGTAAGTGTAGCAGAAAAGAAGAGGCTTGCTGAAGAGTCTGTAACCTCAAATATTAATTAGAAAATCTTAAGAAATTAACCCTAACACTCAATTAATGCGTGCTAATGGTGCAATTAAGGTTTGAACTCTGCCGTTAGAAAACGATATACTCAGTCATCGCTGCGGCCATTTGGCCCTGAGAGGCTAGGTATAATTCAATACCTAAACCAAACTTAGATTGCTAGGTTAGACAAAGTTTAAGCACTGCTTGAACGATGACTGGTCTGTATCACGATACTAAATATAAAATTCCCAGAGGAATAGGTTAATGCAAAACATATTTAAAAAGACACTACTTGCTGCAGCAACTGCAACTTTGTTGGCAGGCACTGCCTATGCAGGAGGCCACGAGGAAAAAGTGGGTGTGATTCTAGGGTTTACTGGTCCAATCGAATCTCTGACGCCAACCATGGCTGACAGTGCAGAACTGGCTTTCGCTGAAGCATCTAATTCGGGTCTGTTATTGGATGGCAAGGTATTAGTTGCTGTGCGTGCCGATTCTACTTGTGTCGACTCTTCTGCCGCCACAGCTGCTGCTGAGCGTTTGGTCAACTCTGACAACGTGGTTGCCATCATGGGTGCCGACTGTTCTGGTGTGACTGGCGCTATAGCGAAGAACGTAGGTGCTCCAAATGGCGTAGCTATGGTTTCTCCTTCAGCTACGTCTCCTGGTTTAAGTGCTATTGACGACAACGGTGTATTTTTCCGCACTGCGCCTTCTGATGCTCGTCAGGGCGTAGTCTTGGCTGACATCGTTATGGGCCGTGGCATTGACACAGTGGCTGTGACTTACACTAACAACGATTATGGTAAAGGTCTAGCCGATGCCTTTGCTACAGCTTACCGTGCGGCGGGTGGTAAAATTACCATCGAAGCTGCTCACGAAGATGGCAAGGCAGATTACTCTGCTGAAGTTGGCGCATTGTCCGCTTCTGGTGCCTCTGAGCTAGTGGTGCTTGGTTATGTTGACCAAGGTGGTCGTGGCATCATCCAGTCTTCTTTAGATTCGGGCGCATTTGACCGTTTCATTCTTGCTGACGGCATGATTGGTGATTCATTATTAGATGTTGACGGTGGCATTGAAGGTACTTTTGGTACGCTACCTGGTTCAGAGTCTAAGGGCGCATCCATGTTTAATGATGTTGCAGCTGCAGCTGGCCTAGACGGCTCTGCTCCATACGCGGCTCAGTCATACGATGCAGGCGCACTCATTGCTCTAGCCATGCAATCTGCTGGCTCTGCTGATCGTGCCGGCATCGTGGCTCACATGAGCAAAGTTGCTAACGCCCCTGGCGAAATCATCTTACCGGGTGAATTGGCTAAAGGTTTGAAAATCCTAGCAGACGGTGGCGAAATTAACTACGAAGGCGCAACCAACGTAGAATTTGATGCCAACGGTGACCCTGCTGGATCTTACAAAGAGCAAGAAGTTAAAGGTGGTGCATTCACTACCGTTAAGGTTCACTAAGCCCTCGCTTAAAACCTAAAATAAAAAACCAACTTAGGAAAACTTAAGTTGGTTTTTTTGTGCCTAGAATTTGTCCGTTCAGAACACAAGAGTTAAAGTGTTCATAATATGAGTATTAAGGTGTTCAAAAACACAACAGTTTCCGTTGACACCCTATTGGCAAAGAGTTCTAATTGAAGAATCGACAAGCATAGGCTGATGCTTATATTTAAGCTTATTAATTTAATCAAATAATAAGGCTGTTCAGACTTTCACAATAACAAGAGAATCGAGTATGAAACACACAATCTTAATTTTAGCTATCTTGAGCACAATGTTGGGAGCAGGCTTGGTGCAGGCGGGTGGCTTCGATCGAACCGGCCAAGACACTTCAATCATGCTCAAAGAAGACAGTATGGTAGAAATCACTTCAGTGTCGGTGAACCCAAAAATTACGGGCACACACGGTAGTTCAGCCACAGCGACTGGGGAAGTAGCGCCTAATTATAGTTTTACCAACGTAGGCTTTCGGACTAATGTCAGTGATAACTTTGCCATTGGAATTATTCAAGAGAAGCCTTTTGGAGCTAACATCCACTATACCGCAGGTGCGGCTAGTACGACCTACGTTGGATTAAAGGCTGAAGTAGATTCTAGTTCAACCACCTTATTGACTAGTTATGACATGGATAATGTGACCATTTATGGTGGCTTGAAAAATCAGTCCTTGAAAGCCTCGGCAACAAACCCTTTAGTCAATGATTACACGATTACATCCACGGCTGACTCAAGCTTAGGATATGTTTTTGGGGCTGCTATTGAGAATCCAGAAACGGCTATGCGTCTTGCTTTGACTTATCATTCAAAGGTCAATCATGACATCGCAATTGTAGAAAATTACACGGGCATTAGCGCCACATCTTCAACACTGAAGGTCACAACACCAGAATCGTTTAATTTAGATTTTCAAACAGGCATAGCAGCAAATACGTTATTATTCGGCACCATTAGGCAGGCTAAATGGACGCAGATGTCACTTTGCCCTGCACAATACAAGGCAGCTGCGGGTGTTTGCTTAAAAGAATTTAAAAACAACGTCACCAGTTACACCCTTGGCTTGGGTCGTAAGTTCTCAGATCACTGGTCTGGCGCATTTACCTATGGCAGAGAAGCTTCTAACGACGATAAGGTTAGTGCATTGTCACCTACCAATGGTTACAACAAGATGGGCTTGGGTGTCACTTACACCGGTGAACAGGCCGTTGTGACCCTAGGCATGCAAAAGATCAACAATGGTAACGTTGCTAAAACGACAGCGGTTGCATTTGATATGAGTAACAACACGACCCTTGTGACTGCATTAAAAGTTGGTTTCAAGTTCTAAGCTAAGTTCCGTTAGCATGGTCAACAAAAGCCCAGCACAGGTCATTTCCCTAGCTGGGCTTTTTTGTGCCTGTGATTTGTTATGATGGTCAGCTAAGTTAGTCAGGTTAATATTAATGTGAAATCACCCAATGTTCTAAACTCAAACCCAGATGGGCCAGCACTTTTAGAGGTGATTTATCAAGACGAAGAGTTAGTAGCCATTAATAAACCCAGTGGTCTATTAGTGCACCGCAGCCTCATTGATAAGCATGAGACCCGTTTTGCAGTGCAAGAACTGCGCAACCAACTAGGTCAACATGTGTACCCTTTGCATCGGTTAGACAAACCCACTTCTGGGGTATTGGTGTTTGCATTGTCACAAGAGGCGGCTAGTTTTTATGGACAGCAGTTTCAAGGGCATCAAATTAAAAAGACCTATTGGGCCTTGGTGCGGGGCTATGGTCCTCAAAATAGGGCCATTGATCATGAGTTAAGGGATGAAGCCGACGATTACGCGGGCATTAACACCGTGGGCGAGCCCAAGCAGGCGCTCACCCACGTAAAGTGTTTAAAGCAGTTCGAAATACCATTGCGGGTCGACCGTTATGGCACAACACGCTTGTCGTTAATGCATTGTGAGCCAGTAACCGGGCGCAAACATCAGATTAGGCGCCATTTAAAGCACATAGGGCATCCAATTGTGGGTGATTCTCGTCATGGCAAGGGGTTACTTAATCGAGCCTGTGAGGGCTATTTTAGCGCTGGACGTTTATGGTTGGCCTGCACCCAAGTGATACTCACAGCAAGACAGGGCCAGCCACTGGTGATTGAAGCGCCTTTAGCCACAGATTTTGTGGGGGTATTAAGGCAGTTGGGTTATTCGTGTTAGGCGTTAAAAATGCAACGCTAAAAATCTCAAACTAAAAAGACAGACAGTAATAAAAAGCCGACCTAAAAAGCTAAAATAAAAAGCTAAAATAAAAACAAGAAGTCAAAAGTGGAGTTAAAAGGCCGAAAAAGGAAAACAAAGGCAGACAAAAGCAGTCAAAAGCAGACAAAAGGTCTAGGCAGCCTTAATCTCACTGCCACTGCCAATGACTAACTGCCCAAAGACGCTGCTCTAATCCATTGTCCGATCAGTCACGCTGCCTAGCACCTAAATGGTGTGTAAGCGTGTTCGTTCAGGAATGATTCCCTTTGGCATAAAGCGCATGGTGAGCAACAACACTAAGCCCATAATGAATAAACGTAAGTGCGGTGCACTCTTTAGCAAATGGCTCCGTAAGTCGCTGGCTTGATCCATGCCTGTAGTCACTAGATCCATGAAGGCGATGGATAAAGGTTCGGCTTCTATCCACATAAACCAAATAAAGAAGCCACCAAAAACAGCACCTAAATTGTTGCCACTACCACCAATAATGACCATTAACCACACTAGAAAGGTAAAGCGTAAAGGCTGATAAGCAGTGGGTGTAAACTGACCATCTATAGTGACCAGCATAGCCCCAGCAATGCCTACCACAGCACTTCCCAATACAAACACCTGCAGGTGCTGGCGAACCACGTTTTTACCCATGGCATTAGCGGCTTCTTCGTTATCGCGGATAGCCCGCATCATGCGTCCCCATGGAGAGTTGAGGGCTTTAATACTGAGCAATAAAACGACGACTAAAACCACAGTAAATAATCCGGTATAGCATAATTTAACGAAGATACTCGAGCTTTGAATAACCAATTGCTGCAAAGCCTCAGTGCGCTGTGCGTCTGCGAGTGCAGATAAGCGGCCACTAAATAAAGACGTTACCAGATCAATAAACCAAGGTGTGGTTTGTAGATTAAGTTCAAAAGGCACTGGCCGGTCTAAACCTGCCACATTTTTAACTCCACGGGCGAGCCAATCCTCATTCTTTAATACGGCAATAATGATTTCAGAAATGCCTAAAGTGGCAATGGCTAGGTAATCTGAGCGCAAACCAAGAGTAATTTTACCAATCACCCAAGCCACACCCGCAGCCATAACACCTCCTAAAACCCATGAAAATATCACGGGCATGCCCATGCCCCCAAGGAACCCATAAGTGGCTGGATCAACATTTTCAATGGCATATACGGCTGGTGCATAAAAGTGATTAATCACAAAGTAGGCACCAATAAATAATCCGGCCAAGGTCAGGCGACGTTGCCAGCTGGCGGCCATATTGCGATAAACAAGAATGGCCAAAACGATGGTAATCACCACCAAGATAAAACTGACCACCATGCCTTGACCACCCACAGACCAAGCCTCGAGGACAGGCGCTTCAGATACTAAAACTGCAGCTAAGCCACCCAATGCAGTAAAGCCCATGACGCCTAGGTTTAGCAAACCCGCGTAACCCCATTGGATATTGACCCCCAAAGACATGATTGCAGAAATAAGGCATAAATTTAAAATGGCTAATGCAAAAGGCCAAGATTGCCCCATACCGACGCCAAGCAGCAACAAGGCCATGACTGCGAAAGCTAAAGGTGCGCGATTTTTTTGGTTTAATAATGCATTCATTATATGGATTGCCCTTTAAAGATGCCTGTTGGTCGAATGAGTAATACCACCACTAAAATGATAAAGGACACAGCAAACTTATAGTCTGTCGATAAGAACTGCATTAACCCAGTAGGCTCTAGGGATTCGGGTAGCAGGTAGATAAAGAATTTTTTATAGGCGTAAGTGACGATGACCTCTGAGAAAGCGATCACAAAACCGCCAACGACGGCGCCAATAGGACTGCCAATGCCACCCACAATAGCTGCCGCAAACATAGGCAGAAGTAGCATAAAGTAGGTAAAGGGTTTAAAGCTTTTATCCAAGCCATACAAAGTGCCAGCAGTGGTGGCTAAGGCGGCCACAATAATCCAAGTAATAAAGACCACCCGATCTGGATTAATGCCTGATAATAGTGCTAAATCTTTGTTGTCAGAAAAGGCACGCATGGCCTTTCCTGTGCGAGTTTTTTGTAAAAAGTAAAATAGAGCAGCGACACAAATAAGCGCTACAGTGAGGGTTAATACTTGAGTTGATTTTAGAGCCAAACCCTCACTTAAACCTGTAAATTCTTTAAATTCACGGGGGCGAAAAATGAATTTAGTACCGTCCATAAAGCGTTGGTCACCTGGACCTATGATAAAACGCACAATAGCGTTGGTCATAAACATTACACCCGTTGATACAATGACAAAAATAACAGGTGCACTCTTTTTGGTTCGGTAAAACTTATATACTGTTTTATCAAATGCTAAAGTTAAGGCAATTGCACCCACAATGCCAAAGGGCAGGGCGAGCAATGCCGTGGGCAACACACCAAAACTAATGCCCAAAGACTGAAAACCCCAAGTGACTAGAATTACCATCATGGTGCCAAAGGCCATGGTGTCGCCGTGAGCAAAGTTAGAGAAACGCAGAATGCCGTACACTAAAGTAATGCCTAAGGCGCCTAGTGCTAATTGGGCACCGTAGGATACCGCAGGCACTAAGACAAAATTAGCAAACAGCACAATAGCATTTAAAATATCAATAATTTCTGGCATGGCTTAACCCCCCAAAAAGGTGCGACGCACCACAGGGTCAGCCAGTAGTTCATCACCACTGCCCGTGTGTTTGTTTGAGCCCGTAACTAAAACATAACCTTTATCGGCGATGTTGAGAGCTTGGGCTGCGTTTTGTTCAACCATTAACACGGCGATACCTTGTTGCTTAACTTCTAAAATACGGTCAAATAATTCATCCATAACGATGGGAGATACTCCCGCTGTAGGCTCATCTAACATAAGCACACTCGGTTGGGTCATCATGGCCCGGCCAACAGCCACTTGCTGACGTTGACCGCCTGACAATTCTCCCGCGTTTTGACGACGTTTTTGCTTCAGAATAGGGAACAGTTCATATACCTGCTCCATGGTGCTGGTAAAGTCGTCGGTGCGCAAAAAGGCCCCCATTTCAAGGTTTTCTTCGACAGTCATGCCTGCAAATACATTATGAGTCTGAGGCACAAAAGCAATGCCCTGACCCACACGATCTTGGGGTGACATATGAGTGATGTCTTTGCCACCTAGAGTTACGCTTCCTTGTCTGAGGTTGAGCATGCCCAACAAAGCTTTCATGGCAGTTGATTTGCCTGCCCCATTGGGGCCCACAATAACTGCGACTTCGCCTTTATTGACCGACAAAGAACATCCATTGAGGATATCTGCGCCGCCATAGCCACCTCGTAACTGATCTGCTACTAAATAGCTCATGTACTTGCCTCGGATTTATTTTTCAGACCTGTGCCAAGATAGGCTTCTATAACTGCCTCATTAGCGATCACTTCTTTGGCTGTGCCTTGGGTGAGAACGGCACCTTCAGCCATGACGATCACGGGGTCACACAAGCGACCTATAAAATCCATGTCATGCTCGATCATGCAAAAGGTGTAACCTTTTTCTTGGTTCAAACGGACGATGGCCTCGCCAATCTCACGCAACAAAGAGCGATTTACGCCAGCCCCCACTTCGTCTAGCAATACTACCTTCGCATCTACCATCATGGTGCGACCTAGTTCTAAGAGCTTTTTTTGGCCCCCAGACAGGTTACCTGCCAATTCTTGAGCCACATGATCCAAATTAAGAAAATCAATTACTTCCATGGCTTTATCACGTACTTTAATTTCTTGCGCTCGCACTAATGATGGGCGAAACCATGCATCGAGGAGGTTTTCACCAGCTTGCTGCGACGGCACCATCATTAGGTTGTCTAGCACTGTTAAGGTGCCAAATTCATGAGCGATTTGAAATGTGCGCAGCAGCCCTTTATGGAATAATTCAAAGGGTGGCACTCCTGTGACATCTTCACCATCGAGGTAAATATGGCCTGAAGTGGGTGCTAGATTACCAGCAATCATGTTAAATAATGTGGTTTTACCTGCTCCGTTGGGGCCGATGAGTCCAGTAATGGAGCCTTTGGCTATTTCGATGGAGGTGTTATTAACGGCTTGTACGCCGCCAAAACGCTTACTCACTGATTCGACTTTGATCATGGATACCCTGTGGTCTGCAAAGTGTCAAAATTGGCTAAACGACATTAACCAATGCTAATTTTTTAGTAATAGATAAACTGTCTGTTGCACGTCAAGGTTGCAAAGGCTGGCTTTTCAAGGCGCAATTATACGGGCTAACTATGAACAGGAAAAGCTGAGCGTGGTTAAAAACTGCGTCAATGACAAGAATATGTCACTTAGAATGATTATTAGGATGATTATCAGTAAATTCGAGAACAGCATTACCTGTTGTTTAGTGTCTGCATGTTGGTGATAATAGAGTTAAATTTTTGGAAGGTAAAACGACTATGCCCACTGAACAACCGCGTAACCCTCTGCATGGGGTTAAACTTGAACAAATCGTTACAGATTTGGTGGATACCTTTGGGTGGGACGTGTTGGCAGAACAAGTTAACTTAAACTGTTTCAGGGCGAACCCTAGTGTTAAATCTAGCCTTAAGTTTTTACGTAAAACTCAGTGGGCTCGGGATAAAGTGGAGTCACTTTATGTTTATGCTATCGTGCGAGGCAAACCACTTAAGCCCCAACATGAATATCAAGCACAAGCGCACACTCGCCCCTCAGCCTCTGCCACACCCACAACTCAAGCATTAAAAAAGCCCAAGTCAGTGGCAACCAATAGCCATATTTGGAAAACTCTTTCTTAACATTAGCTGCTCAGATTTTGACCTGTTTTAATGCAGTGACTCAGTAAGCGCCTAATGTCACTGGTTTGGGTATCACTATTGCCCAGTATCAGGCGAATCCCCGTTTTACCTTGGTATTTTGCATAGTCTACAAAGGCGCCACCTTCAGCTTGCATTTGCTTGCATATGGCAATATTCAATTGACGCAGTTGGGCTTCATCTAATAAAGCAGAGGGGCGGAATTGAAACAAAACATTGAGATAAGGTGCAGGTCCAATCATGTGCAGATGGGGGGACGTTTCAATGGCTGCAACACAGCCTAGTTTTATGTCTTGCAACTGATCTATTTTATTTTCAAAGCCATTACTACCGATAGCTTTCCAACTGAGCCACACCTTTAATGCATCTGCTCGGCGCCCACACTGAATAGATTTTTGGCCTAAATTGTGGGCAGAATTTTCATCAGCATGAAACAAATACTCGGTACCACCTCCACCACAGGTTTGGGTTAACACATCTGCATGGCGGGTTAAAATAACGGCCGCCGTAATAGGCACGTTCATCAGCTTATGGGCATCCCAAGCAAATGAATCTGCTAATTCACAGCCTTTCAATAAATGTTTGTGTTTTTGAGAAAACAATACTGGAGCCCCCCAAGCGCCATCGATGTGCAACCATAAGTTATATTGGTCGGCAATGGATCTGCACTCGGGTACTGGATCAAATGCACCTAATACCGTGGTGCCAGCAGTCAGTCCAATAAAAAAGGGGGTGTGGCCTTGGTCAATGCTCTGTTCTACAGCTTTTTTGAGTGCAATAGGGCTTAGCCGACCTTGGTCATCAGAAGCGACAGCGATCAAGTTTTCGGTGCCGATGCCCAGCACATTGGCGGCTTTTTGAGCCGAATAATGGGCCTGATCAGACACAAAGGCGACTAACACTTGGCCACCAAAGCCTTTGCTTCTTAGTTCTGGGCAGGCTTGATGACGGGCCATCATCATGGCGATAAGGTTAGCTTGGCTACCGCCAGACACCATGACTCCATCACCCATATTTGCGACGCTAGTAAAGCCCACCAAACGGTTCCACTGGTTGATGAGTTCCTGCTCCATTAATGTCGCTACGGGACTCATTTGGTAGGTGTGCATGTTAGCGTTACTAAGACTAGTGACCCAATCACCTAACAAGGCAGGATTATTGCGTCCAGAGTAAAGTAGTTTAAAAAAATCGACCTGAGCAGTATCAGGTTGATAGTCCAAATATTGGCCCGCCGCTCGTTTTAAATCGGCGAGTTCAGCACCTTCTGTTCCCAGACTAAAATCCACAATCTGGCTAAGTTGTGTGGCATTAATTGGGTCACTTACTGGGCGCTCTTGATGGAAATATTGTGAGGCGAGTTGTTGAAATGTTTCAAGATATGGTAGCACTGTGTGTCCTTTGTAAAAGCAAATGTGATTGAAGAATTAAGGGCTTTGTGTTATTTTTCGGCATCTGCATCAGCCCCTTAATTAGGCTTTCTTAATGGCTTCAACTCCCACAACAATTGATAAAACACCACTTCCTAACTTTGAAAAATACGGCAAAGTGTCGGTGTGGTGTTCGACCATTAGTTATGAAACTATTCCAGATAGTTATTTTGTGGAGGATGAAGAGGGTGTAGACCCTTGGGCCAAAAACTTTTTGATCAATGAATACGACCATGAAAACATGGAAACTAATGGTGTGGCAAGTGGCATGGCCTCAGTTAAAAGTATTATTGAAGATTGTTCATATTCTAGTGCTTACGGTGAAGGGGTGATCCACAAAATTACGAAGATGGGTCATCCACAGGTGAGCTGGATTATTTTGTTGTTTGATTTTGAATATCGCAATAAACTAACGAAAATTCACGAAGATGAATACGTCCAATACGTGGGTTCTTTCGTGTATGACATGGATGCCATTAGTTTGGCCGAACAAGACCAAATCGTCGCAGTGCGTGAAGAAAAAATACGTTTAGAGGCGCTAATGGTGCTAGAAACTGAGGCCGCTTTGGCAGCCACTGCTGCTGCCCATGTGCCAGTTTCTGCTGAAGTTCCAGAAATTAGCATTAACCCAGCACCAAGAGCTGCCCCCGCACCCAAACCTGCATCGGCAACAATGCCTGGTCCAGTCTCTCAAGCATTTGAGCCAGAGTCTGAAAAATCGTTCAATAAACCTGTCCCTAAAGGGCGTAATCCTTGGCTAAAAGGCTAGTTTAGTGATGAATTTATTGGTCTCGTAAAACTTGTGTATGGCTTTTAAAACCAGTTAAAGTTATTTAAAGGCTTGCTTGATATTTTTTGTGAGCCAATAAATAAATATACTCAAGCAGAATGGTAGCCCCTGCTAAGGCGGTTATTTCGGCATGGTCATAGGCCGGATTCACTTCTACTAGGTCAAAACCCACGATGTTAACGTCTTTTAAACCCCTAATAATTTTCAACGCCTTGTCAGTGCTTAATCCGCCCACCACTGGGGTGCCAGTGCCGGGTGCATAAGCTGGGTCTAAACAATCAATATCAAAAGATAGATAAACGGGTAGTTGGCCCACTCTTTTTATAATTGACGCCACAATATCATCGGCACTCATATCATTGGCTTGGGCTGCATCAATCACCTTGAATTCATGATCTTCAGGCCTAAATTCTGTACGTATACCGACCTGTATGGAATGCTCAGGGTCTATTAATCCTTGTTTAGGGGCATGGTAAAACATGCTGCCATGATCGATTTCCGTATCGTTAGGGTAGGTGTCTGTATGGGCATCAAAATGCACTAAAGCCATCTTACCGTAATGTTTGGCGTGGGCCCGCAGCAATGGTAAGGCCACATAATGGTCGCCACCAACACTTAGCATACAAGTGCCTGCCCTAATAATAGCGTCTGCGTGTTGTTCTATTTCACGGTTCAAATCTTGTGGGTTACCAGGAATAAAATCTAAATCACCATAATCTGTCACTTTGAGGTATTTAAAGGCATCAAAAGCCCACGGCCAGCGTCTACCTTCCCAGCCCACGTTGCTGCTGGCTTGCCGCACTGCATTAGGACCAGAACGGGCACCTGCTCGGCCTGTAGTGGCTAAGTCAAAGGGTAAGCCCACCACCGCTGCATCAAATTCTTGTGCCATATCTCGGCTTAAAGGCCGTGCCAAAAAACTAAATTGGTTGGCGTACATGGAAATGATAGGAGCGTCACTAATGAGCTTATTCTTGGCCATGGTCAGGAAATCTCTGTTTTATTATGTTCAAAATATTGCACAATATGGCCAATATACAAATATATTGCAAGGGCAATAGCATCACTCTCTACCTTGGTTGCTGGCATCACACCCACTTGATTGTCTTGGGATGCTTTTGACTCACTTTTTGTAGATATTAGAACTGAGTTTACGAGTGTGCTCATGAGTGATAAAAAAGTGGCAAAGCTAGTTAAGATTTTAGGCGTTAGATTGAGAGGCCATAATCTCGTTCTACCTTGGCAATTCGAACTTTAAACGAGGAGTACCAAGATGAATGGCCCATTGCTTGGGCGTTTAGATGCTCAACGTTGGCTTTCCAATGGGTGATTGAAGCCAGATCTGCCCAGTAAGATACGGTAATACCCACAGATTCATGAGCTGACTCTAGTCCTAAAAATCCAGGTTGAAGCTGAGCTAGATCAACCATTTTATCAGACATGGCATCATATCCATGTCCATCTTTGGTGCGGATAGAGGTAAAAATCACAGCAAAATAGGGTGGCTTGGGCGTATTTGCAATTATTGACATAGTTAGTCCTTGGCAGATTGCTGTGGGTTTTCATTCATGCATTTATTTTATTTATGGTTTAATTTAATTTATTTATTTTACTAATGTCGAAAGAAAACCTAGAATGCAATCCTTCTGTTTTGCCTCTAGTGGTGTCGCTAGAAGTTCAATATTTTAAAGTATAGGTGATCACCATGAATCCACAAAATATGCCTCGTACCATCGAAATTCCTAACGGCCAAAAAGTGACTGCTACTTTTTCTAAGCAAGAGCTAAGTAACCGTCTTGCTAAATTACGTGCACATATGGCAGACGCCAATGTAGATGCGGTCGTGTTAACTTCTTATCATAATATAAACTACTTTTCAGATTTTGTTTATTGCCGTTTTGGCCGCGACTATGGCTTGGTAGTCACCCAAGACAACTACACCACGGTCACTGCAAATATTGATGGCGGTCAGCCTTTTCGTCGTAACCAGTTGGGAGACAATGTGGTTTACACTGATTGGCAAAAAGGTAACTTCTTTGTTGCTCTTCAAAATCTCATTAAGCCGGGCAGTCGGATAGGTGTAGAATATGATCACATGCCCTTAGCCACCATGGATATTGTGAAATCTAGTTTCCCATCCTCAGAGTTTGTTGATATTGGTGTGCCCACCATGCAAATGCGCATGATTAAGTCGGCTGAAGAAATTGCAGTCATTAAACACGGCTCACGTATAGGTGACATCGGTGGTGCAGCCATTCGTGATGCTATTGCTGTGGGTGTGCCAGAGTACGAGGTGGCCATGGCAGGCACGCAAGCCATGATTCGTGAAATTGCTAAAACCTTTCCTGATGGAGAGTTAATGGACACGTGGGTATGGTTTCAATCGGGTATGAATACCGATGGAGCGCACAACCCGGTGACTAGCCGCAAAATTGAAGCGGGAGACATTCTAAGTCTTAACTGTTTTCCGATGATTGCAGGTTATTACACAGCACTGGAACGCACCTTGTTCTCTGAGCATGCAAGTGATCGACATTTAGAATTATGGGAAATCAACTGTAAGGTTCACCGCCGAGGTCTAGAGTTGGTTAAGCCTGGTGTAAAGTGCAGCGATGTGGCCCACGAGCTTAACGAAATCTTTGCAGAACACGATGTGCTGCAACACCGCACGTTTGGCTATGGCCACTCGTTTGGTACCTTGAGTCACTATTATGGCCGTGAGGCAGGTCTTGAGTTTCGTGAAGACGTCGATACGGTGTTAGAGCCCGGCATGGTGGTGTCTATTGAACCCATGATCATGTTACCAGAGGGCATGGCAGGGGCTGGCGGTTACCGTGAGCATGATATTTTAGTGGTGGGTGAAGTAGGCGCGCAGAACATTACTAAGTTCCCCTTTGGCCCAGAGCATAATATCGTTAAAGGCTAGCCTTATTGAGGCTTAAGGTTAATAAAGCTTAGACGCTTTAAAAGTGTATGCTGTTATGCAGACTGTTACTCTAGATCTGCCTGGTAATAGGTTGTTAATGAAAAAAAGCCAGTGCTTGTTGAGCAAGTACCGGCTTTTTTATGGGTGCTAATCACTCACAATCATACTGGGCTGGTTAGAGTCTTTTTTCTAGCATGGCTACACTGATCATATGGCCAAATTTACTGCCCACTTCATCAAGTATGGCGACTTGTTTAAACCCCATTTGTTGGTGTAAACCCATCGATATTTTATTTGGCAGGGCAATGACTGCGTATAAGCGATGGATACCAAACTGCGCTAAATTTGGTAATAGTGAGTTGTATAAAGCCTTACCTACGCCTTTACTTGCACCTTTACCTGTAACATTGGTTTGTAATTGGTGATGGCTGTAAATAGTCACTTCTGCAGAGCTGTTGTAGGCGGCCTTGGTACGAAACTGACCTGTGTAAGCAAAGGCCTGTACTTTGCCATCTACTTCAGCAACCGACAATTGATAGCTTTTACCATCAAACTTTGAAAACCAGTCCAGTCGCTTTGTCATAGGCCATGGCTCTATGTCAAAAGTCACATGAGTATGGCAAACATAGTGATTATAAATACTGTTGATGACATCCAAATCACCGAGTAAACCAGGCCTGACTAAAATATCATTCATTAAAACACCTTTTTTACCGACTAATTTTTGTAGCTAAAGCTTTAGCTGCAGCACCATGTTGTTGTAACAATGGGCTCACGTCTAAGCCTTCAATCAATCCCTTTTTAACTCTCCATCGTCCAGCCACCATCACGTGCTCAGCTTTGTGGGCACCGCATAGAAGTAGCGCAGCTAATGGGTCGTGGCTTCCACTAAAGCGCATTTCATCAAGTTTGAAAAAGGCAATATCAGCCTGTTTACCAACGACTAAAGACCCAATGTCGGAACGGCCTAACATCTTGGCGCTACCCTCAGTAGCCCAGCGATAGGCATCAAAGTGACTCACCTGAGCACCGTATTTTAAGCGTTGCAAATATAACGCTTGGCGCACTTCTTGGATCATATTCGAGCCGTCGTTAGATGCTGATCCATCCACACCTATACCGACAGGGCAGCCTGCAGCTTCTAGTTCTTGCACTGGCGCTATGCCAGAGGCGAGCATCATATTTGAAGTGGGGCAGTGACAGATGCCCGTACCCGCAGCACCTAAACGTTGAATTTCATCGGTGTTAAAATGAATGCCATGGGCAAGCCAAGTTTGTGGACCAAGCCAGCCTACACTGTCAAGGTAATCAACAGTGCGTAAACCGAAACGCTGGACACAAAAGTTCTCTTCGTCAATCGTTTCTGCTAAATGGGTGTGCAGCATTACTTTATGTTGAAGGGCAAGCTGTGCTGAATGGCGCATTAATTCTGGGGTCACTGAAAAAGGTGAACAAGGGGCTAAAGCCACTTGTAACATGCTGCCTTCTGCGGCGTTGTGATAGCGCTTAATGACCCGTTCACTATCAGCTAATATGATGTCTTCATGCTGCACCGTGTTTTGTGGTGGTAGGCCACCGTCATCGGTGCCTAAACTCATAGAACCGCGGGTCATGGTCATGCGCACACCCATGCTGGCTGCCGCTTCGGCTTGTATATCCATGGCCTCGGTGAGTCCTTCAGGAAACAAGTAGTGGTGGTCGGCGGCGCTCGTACAACCTGACAACAATAGCTCTGCTAAGGCTAAGCGAGTGGCTTGGTAGAGCATGTCTGGCTCTAGCCCCGCCCATACTGGGTAAAGGCTTTGCAGCCATCCAAATAAAGGCTTGTTGAGGGCTTGGGGTAATGCTCGAGTGAGGGTTTGGTAAAAATGATGATGGCCATTGATTAATCCTGGCAGTATGACTAGATCACTGCACTCCATGACTTCACCATAGGCATGGGTTGGTTGCTGCCCTAGGGGTACTAATTCAATGATTTTCTGGCCTTCAATAACTAAACCGCCTTGGGCATTGTTAGCCAAAATGGCTAAGGGGTTTTTAAGCCAAATAATATGCGGCGATGATGTATTTAATGCCATGGTTAATAATCCAATTATTTTTGACTATGTAAAATTATATCGGCCGCTTTCTCAGCGATCATGATGGTGGGGGAGTTGGTGTTGCCTGATGTGATGGTTGGCATAATCGATGCATCGACTACTCGTAAACCACTCACCCCATTGACCCGTAAGTCTATATCCACTACGGCTTTATCGTCTGCTCCCATGCGACAGGTTCCTACCGGGTGAAATATAGTGGTGCCTATTTCACCTGCTACTTTAGCCAAATCTATATCAGATTGGTAAGCTTGTCCCGGCTTTATTTCGATTGGATTATACTTTTCCATCACGGCTTGTTGGGCAATAGTACGAGCTAATCTAATGGCATTGGCTGCCACTCGTTTATCCCCATCATGACTTAGGTAATTAGGATTAATAATAGGATGTGCTAAAGGATCTGCAGACTCAATATGGCTTGAACCACGGCTTTGTGGGCGTAGTGGCACAACACTGGCTGTGAACGCCGGGAAGGGGTGTAAAGGATCACCAAACTTCTCTAATGACAAGGGCTGCACATGGAATTCCAAATCCGCAGTTTCAACTTCGGGGCTGGATTTTGCAAATATGCCCAACTGACTAGGAGCCATTGACATGGGCCCCTTGCGTGACCATAAGTATTCCAGTCCTATACCAATGCGCCCCAATAAGGAACCTGCTCGCTGATTGAGGGTGGCTACATTTTCTACCCTAAAAGCCACGCGTAACTGCAAGTGATCTTGCAGGTTCTCTCCCACTTCATTGGACTGATGCACCACATCAATACCTGCCTTGTTTAAATGAACGGGGTTGCCAATGCCAGATAGTTCAAGAATTTGTGGGGAACCAATAGTGCCTGCACACAGAATCACTTCACCATGAAGATGATGGGTTTGATAAGTGACAGTTGAGCCTTTAATATTGACTTCTACGCCACAAGCGCGCTTCCCATCAAAGATTACCCGTTGAGCTTGGGCTTGGGTGACCAAAGTCAAATTGGCACGCTGCATTACGGGCCGTAAGAAACCCTTTGACGTATTCCAACGCCAGCCGTTTTTCTGATTGACTCGGAAATATGACGAACCTTCATTATTTCCAGAGTTAAAGTCTTCAATTTTGTCGATACCAGCCTCTTGTGCAGCATCACGGTAGGCATCTAATATTTCCCACGATAGACGTTGTTTTTCTACCCGCCACTCACCTCCAGTACCATGATAATCGTCAGCTCCTGCATAATAGTCTTCTGATTTTTTAAAATAAGGTAAGACATCATCCCAACCCCAGCCTGAATTGCCCATGTCACGCCAAGCATCGTAATCGTTGGCCTGACCGCGCATGTATATCATGCCATTGATGGATGAACAGCCACCTAGAACCCGCCCACGGGGATAATTGATTTGTCTACCATTGAGGCCTTTTTGTTGGGAGGTTTTAAACCCCCAGTCTGTGCGGGGGTTACCCATGCAATAAAGATATCCCACGGGGATATGAATCCAAATGTAATTGTCTTTACCACCAGCTTCTAATAGCAAAACTTTATTCTTTGGGTTCTTAGAAAGTCGATTGGCAAGCACGCAGCCAGCGGATCCAGCACCTACGATGATGTAATCGTAGTCTGTGTTCTGAGTGATCATGTTAGTGCCTATGTTAGTGCTTCTGTTAGAACTTATGTTAGTGCTTATGGTTAATGAATTTGTTGGGACTTGTTGGTTTCTTTAGCCATCAGTGTATCAATAACTTGACGCTTAAGACAGTTACCTAATCAAGCTTTCCAAGGTATCAATAAACAATTAGGTAGAGTGAAAAAGTGGGTTGGCAGGCTGATTATTAAAGGGCACAATACTCCCACATAAAATTCGTTTAGGTGATTATTTTTATGCAGTTATTTGCCCATCGTGGTGTGAGCGATTTAGCGCCAGAGAACTCTATGGCAGCATTTGAACTGGCCCTATTGCAGCAATCTGATGGCATTGAGTTGGACGTGCGTTTGATGTCTGGGGAGGTGGTGGTTATGCATGATATTACTGTCGACCGAACCACCAATGGAACAGGTTTAGTGCAGCAATATAGTCTTGAGCAATGGCAATTGCTTAATGCTGGGGATGGTCACGCGCCACCTAGTTTAAGACAGGTTTTAACCCTAGTGGCTGGTCGCTGTGACGTTAATATAGAGCTTAAATCGAATGATCTAGTGCATCAAGTGGCTGCAGAAATCACCTATGCAGTTAATTGCTTAAGCTTTGAACTAAAACAATTGTGCGTATCAGCCTTTGATCATCGTGTATTAATGGTGTTAAAAGACATTTTGCCGCAAGCCAATATTGCGCCACTCATTGCTTCTTGTCCCATCACATTATCGCAGTTAGCCGCCGACATGGGTGCTGAGGCTTTACACAGTGATGTTGAAACCACTGATACAGAACTGGTGCATGACGCCCACACCCGTGGTTTAGTTATAAGAGTGTTTACGGTAAAGCAGGCTGAGGATTTACTGCGCTTAAAAAAAATAGGTGTCGATGCTGTGTTTGTCAACGATGTAGCTTGGGCAAGGCGTGTTCTTAGTGCTGCTGTTTAAGTCTTTTATAACTCCACCAGATGACCATTAGCAATAAGCCTAGTAAAGGCAGGCCCATTAGGTTGATTGTTTGCCAGCTAGTGGCCAGTAGCAGCCATCCAGCAGATAATGAAGCGATAGCTTGGGCGCCAAATACCATCAGCTCATTAAAGCCTTGGGCACGGTATTTTTCAGCCTCTTGATAGGTGGTGATGATGAGTGATGTGCTGCTCACAAAAATAAAATTCCAACCGATGCCTAAGGACACTAAACTCAGCCAATATCCAGCGACGCTTTGATTAACTTGGCTAACGCTAATGCACACTATTAACGCCCCGATGCCTATGAGCATCATTGTTCTATGGCCATAGTAGGTAATTAAACTACCTATAAATAAAGAGGGTAAAAACATACCCACAATATGCCACTGAATAACCATGCCCGCATGGCTAATGCTATGCCCATCCATTAAATGCATGCTCACGGGTGAGGCCGTCATAATAAATACCATCAAGGCGTATGATGCAGTAGCAGCGACAACAGCTAAAATGAAATCAGGGTTGTGGGTAAGTTGTTTAATACTTCTGCCTTGGCCTAAAACAATTTTTTGTTTTGGTTGGGGTGTTTTGAGCCATAATAAGATGACTGCAGGTATAGCCACCATGACTGCTAAGGCAAGGTAAGATCCAACAAAGGCGCGCTGTGGAATCCAGTTTTGAGCGTACTCAACCACATTCGGACCGACAAATGCGCCAGCAACACCTGATAATAAAATGGCAGATATAGCCTTTGGCGCCAATTCTATGGGCACACTTTCTGCTGCTGCAAAGCGGTAATGCTGCACAAAAGCGTAGCTCATGCCCAAAGTCAAACAAGACAAACCATAGAGCCAAAAGTGACTATGCCATAACGCAAAAGCGCCAACCAAGGCAGACCCCGAAGCCACAATTGATGCACCAATAAAACCAAACCTGCGGCCTTTTTTACTCATTACCATGGCCGCAGGTACGGTGCCCAGTGCAGTACCTACCACCATAGCTGCAACAGGCATAGTGGCCCATGATAGAGACGGTGCTAATTGGGCACCAATAATACCCCCTAAGAAAAATGTAACAGAGGCGCCGGCAAAAGAAAAAATGTGGGCGATAGACAATAACCACACATTTTTACTGAGTGTTGGAAAAGACATAAAGCGAGCCTAATTTTTTTGCTACAAATAACTGGGTTTGATGACGTAATTACTGGCTTATTAAAGTGTAGCTAAAGCGTAATTAAAGAGTAACCAAGCCGTGATTGTATAGCCACTCACCCGAATTACCTAATGACTAAACCTGTGCCAATGTTTTGTGACTCTGCGCTTGCTAGGGCTGTGCTGTCATGTTAGTTTTAAACACCTGTTTTAAACATAAACGATTAGCCTTAAATTACCATGACACACGCTACCACTGATCGGATTCTTGATGCTGCCGAAGTTGAATTTGCAGCCCATGGGTTTGTAGAGACGTCTGTAAGGACAATTACGACTAAGGCCAAGGTGAACCTAGCCGCAGTAAACTACCACTTTGGTTCAAAAAAAGGTTTAATCCAAGCAGTAACAGATCGGTTTTTAGGGCCGCTTTCTCAGCAACTGCAGATTCAGTTAAATGCGTATGAAAAGAGTGCCCATCAAAGCCAAAATGACGAGCACGAACTGCGTATCCTGTTTAATATATTGGCTCAATCTTGCCAATATGTAGCCCAACATAATCACCATAGCCTAGCGGTCTTTGCACGCCTAATAAACACCGCTTATAGCCAATCTCAAGGGCACCTTCGTAAACATCTTACGAAGCAATATGGTGCTTCATTTTTGTACTTTATGAAAATCTTACGTCAATTTATGCCAGTTATGACTAACGAGCAGTTCTTTTGGCGCTTCCATTATTTGTTAGGAATGTTAGTTTTTTCTCTTTCCAGCAGTGAAGCACTATTAGCGATTTGTGAAGGAGAATATGCAAGCCACCGAGGTTTAGATCAAATTATGGCTGACTTAGTGCCTATCATGGCGAGTGCAGCCCAAGCACCAATTTTAGGAGACTGTTAATGGACACGATGGATCAGTATTTACTCAATTTAGGTCTAGATTCTTCACCATCAATCTTGCTGAGTAAAATATTTTTACTGGTATTCGCTGTACTACTATTTAATTTTTTGGTGCGTAAGCTATTTTCACAGTTTGCAATAAAACTCAAAAAAACAGAAAACGAATGGGATGACGCACTATTAGATGTTGCTCGTAAACCCTTAGCTTGGGGTGTTTGGGTAGTCGGAATGGCATGGGTGGTGGGTATTGTTAGCCACGCCTTTGATGCAGATACGCTTAATTTCGTAGCGACCTTGCGTGATACTTTGTTAATTATGCTGGTCTCTTGGTTTGCCGTGCGTTTGGTCAACGTGGTGGTAGCCATGTTAGCTCGCCCTGGAAAAAATAGAGATGCCTGGGACAAAACCACAGTAGAGGCTATGGGAAAGTTGGTAAAAGCGGCGGTCATTATTACTGCCATCTTAGCCTTGATGCAACACTTTGGTTTTTCTATTTCAGGCGTTTTGGCCTTTGGTGGAGTGGGTGGTATCGCCATTGGCTTTGCTGCTAAGGACCTTCTGTCTAACTTTTTTGGTGGTTTAATGATTTATATGGATCGCCAGTTTTCAGTGGGTGACTGGATCCGTTCACCTGATAAAGAAATTGAAGGTACGGTAGAGTATATTGGGTGGCGGATCACCCGTATTCGAACCTTTGACATGCGTCCCTTGTATGTTCCTAACGCAACTTTCGCTAACATTTCAGTAGAAAATCCCTCTCGAATGACGAATCGCCGATTTTATGAGACCTTTGGCCTGCGCTATCAGGATCAATCCAAAGTTCAGGACATCACGGTGGCAGTGAAAGCAATGTTACTCGCCCATGCCGCTATTGATACCCATCAAACCCTTATGGTTAATGTGAATACCTATAATGCTCACAGTGTGGATTTTTTTGTATACAGTTTTACCAAGACCACTCAGTGGGCCGAATTCCATGAAATTAAACAGGAGCTACTTGGATTAATTGGAGACATTGTTGCGCAAAATGGAGCGGAGTTTGCTTTCCCCACACAAACTATTCAACTGCTGCCGCAACAGGAACCAGGTGCCAACGGCGTATGAATAAACGGCACTATATTTTTGGCTACGGTAGTCTAATTAATAGTACTAGTCGACGTTTGACTGGCATTGCGGGTGATTCTCTAGCGGTCCGAGTTCAAGGGCTCGAGCGCACATGGGTTGGGTGGAAAGATATGGGTATGAGGGCTGTTGCTGCAAGAGCTATGCTAGGCGCTTGTTGCAATGGTGTGTTGTTTGAAGTGCCTGAATCTGAATTAGAAAAGTTTGATGCAAGAGAGCATCACTATATCAGAGTTCAACTAGATCTAGCGCAAGTTGATTACCTAGAGGGTGCGCAAGCATTGAGTGTCAATGCTCAGGTATGGGTGTATTTATATAACCACCAAGAGCAAGGCTTAATAAGTGCGCCTATCGTCCAATCCTACCTTGATGTCATTCTTTTGGGATGTCAGGAAATTAGCCCTCAATTTACATTGGAATTTATCCAACATACGCTTAATTGGGAATACTGGCACAATGATCGTCATCAGCCCGTTTATCCTCGACCTCAGTCTCACACCGAAGCTGAACAGCTAGACCAGTTAATGGCCCAACAACTGCCTCAAGCCTTCACTCTGAGACGTTTAGCACCGTAAGATCCACCAATGTTGGCGTGTCATCAGGAGTTGCCTCTAAAACAATCTCTGCTTCTAGTATCGGCTCTGCTGGCTCATAAGGAATAATTTTAACCAAAAGTACGAGCTTAGGGTGATCTAAATAATGTAGTTCTTTGCTGCGCATCTTGCGCCTTTGAATCAGGCTGTAACGCCTTTCTACGGTGGGTACCCAGCTTCGCCATGTCGTTAAAGATTTGGTTTGCTCAGGCAGATCACTTTCATCGATCACACTTGGGAATTGGTTTAAATGTAATTGGCTATGAACGTGTAAAAACCGTCCTTTACTGAATCCTAAACTCCCCTCAAGTTGATAGTGTCCCGCCCAAGTATTGCCTTCTTTGATATCGATCCAGTTAATGGCTTTATTACCTTTGAGGATTTGGCGCCAGCTTTGATGCATCAAAACTTGATAGCTTTTATTATTATGGAGTGTTTGAACCTCATTGTTGAGCATGCGTTGCTCTGATGGAAGGGCTATAAATTCAACATTCTCTAATTCTGTAAAGTCGCTTGTGTCTGGGTCAAAGGGACGCAGAATTTGGCCCTGCGGCCATGCTATGGAGTCTGGCCGTAATGCAAAGCTTTCCAAAGTTTGAACGTTGGCCCCCCGTTTAGCGATAATAACTTCTATTTGATACCAAGTTTCATCTTTTTCTTCTGCAGTCCAAGCCAATGCTGACTGAAGCGTTAAGAGAACGCTCAGCAACATCGTAGTGAGTTGCGAATGTGAAAAGGGTCTAGCTTGCATGTTTAGCTCAATTGTTTAATTAGATCTTCCATCCGTTGGAAGCGTGTTTCTGTTTTTTCCATAGGTAAAGTAAAACGTAAAACGGTGCCACCTTCAAGTCTAAAATTCTTGGGCTGCATTTGTACGAGTTTGACTAACACCATGGGGTCTATCTGCGTAGTCTTGGCAAACTCCATGCGCCCACTGCCTGATGATGCTTCAATTCGCTTTACACCCATCGCTTGAGCTTTTAACTTTAAGCGATTTTGACGGAAAAGGTTTTTTATTTGATCGGGTAGTAGGCCAAAACGGTCAATCATTTCCACTTGTAGTTCTCTTAGTGCACCATCATCATCAGCGTTGGCAATGCGCTGATACATGACGAGTCGATTATGCACATCGGGTAGGTAAGTCTCAGGAATAAGGGCGGGCAAATGCAAATTAACTTCGGTGCCCCGAGATAAGGGTTGGTCTAAATTTGGAGTTTCCCCTTTTTTCATGGCTTCAACGGTTTGGTTAAGCATCTCCATGTATAAACTAAAGCCAATGCCCTGCATCTGGCCACTTTGCTCTTCACCTAAAAGTTCGCCGGCTCCACGAATTTCTAAGTCATGACTCGCAAGGGTAAAGCCTGCACCAAGGTCAGCAGTGGCTTCAATGGCTTCGAGACGTTTGATGGCGTCTTTACTGAGTTGTTTTGGATGGGGTGTCATCAAATAAGCATAAGCTTGATGATGAGATCGACCCACACGACCCCGTAATTGATGTAGTTGTGCTAAACCAAATTTATCTGCACGTTCAATAATAATTGTATTGGCTGTGGGAATGTCAATGCCAGTTTCAATGATGGTTGAGCACACGAGAACGTTAGTGCGCTTATGGTAAAAATCACCCATGACCTCTTCTAGCTTGCGCTCACGCATTTGCCCATGAGCTACACTGACCCTTGCCTCGGGCAAAAGCTGGCGCAATTTTTCAGCACTATGCTCAATAGTTTTAACTTCGTTGTGCAAGTAATAAACCTGTCCACCTCGCAGCAGTTCCCGCAATATCGCTTCTTTGATGAGTTTTTTGTCATCTTGACGAACAAACGTCTTGATAGAAATTCGCCTAGCAGGGGGTGTGGCGATAATAGATAAGTCTCTCATGCCTGCCATGGACATATTTAATGTTCTGGGGATAGGCGTGGCTGTGAGGGTTAAAATATCGACTTCTGAACGTAGCTTTTTAAAGGACTCTTTTTGCTGCACGCCAAACCTATGTTCTTCATCAATAATAAGCAAACCTAGGCGTTTAAAGTTGAGTTTACCTTGCAGAATTTTATGAGTACCCACCAAAATGTCTAATTTGCCATCCTCAGCCTCGACTATGGTTTTATTTTGTTCAGCAGGCGTTTGGAAACGTGACATAACTGCCACATTGACAGGCCAATTGGCAAAGCGATCTTGGAGTGTGTTGTAGTGCTGCTGAGCTAATAGGGTCGTGGGTACTAAAAGCGCCACTTGTTTGCCACCATTGATGGCCATAAATGCGGCTCGCATGGCCACTTCGGTTTTACCAAAACCTACATCGCCACAAACTAACCTGTCCATAGGTTGATCTGCCATCATGTCACTGAGTACAGACTTAATGGTTTGCTCCTGGTCTGGCGTTTCCTCATACGGAAAGGCTTCACAAAATGCCTGGTAACTCTCATCTGGTTTTGGAAATGCATATCCATCACGTGCTTCACGAAGCGCATAAATATGCAGTAATTCAGCTGCTGTATCTTTAATTTTTTCTGCAGCTTTGCGTTTAGCTTTGGTCCACTGCTCGCCACCTAACTTATGTAAAGGCGCATTTTCGCCACCTGAATAACGTGACAATAGTTCGATGCCAGAAACGGGAACATAAAGCGTGGCCTCATTGGCGTAAAGTAATACTAAAAATTCCGCATCTTGACCATCTATGGTCAGGCTTTGCAAGCCATTATATCGACCAACACCGTGGTCTTGATGCACCACAGCATTGCCAATGTTCAGTTCAGCTAGATCGTGAATGGCTGTATTAGGATTTTCTGTGGCCTTATCTCGGCGTCGGCGTTGGAGTACTTTTTGCCCAAACAGTTGTGCTTCACAGACCACTAAAAGCCGATGCTCAGGTAAGTTCAAGCCTTGTTCTAAAGGCGCAACACAGATTGCAAACTTGGGTCTGTTAGTCAGAAAGTCAAGCCAATCTTCGGCGTCTTCTGGGGTCTCAGGTAGGGTTTTGAATAAGTCCAACAGTGCTTCTTTTCGGCCTGCTGATTCAGCGCAGATCAAAACGCTTTGTTTGTTAGTTTTCAGCAGAGTGGCTAACGCTAGCAAGGGTTTAGACAATTGGTTGTTAATCGCCACTAAAGGAGACTGAGACCCCCCTAGATTATAGCTGCCTTTATTTTTGTCTGGAGCAGTTAAAGCGCCTTCTTGTAGGTCAATGATAGGGAATTTATTAAGCCCAGAAAACATTTCATCAGTAAATAAAAATAGTTGTTTTGGTGCTAATAGGGGGCGCTCAATGTCATGGCCATAATCATCATATCGCGCTTCAATGTCTTGCCAAAAATGGATGGCTTGAGCTTCAATATCACCTTGCTTAACCACTAAGGTGGATGCAGGTAAATAATCCATCAGAGTCGACATAGAGTTAAAAAATAGAGGGATGTAATATTCAATCCCGGCTGGAGCATAACCTTGGCTTACATCTTGATAAACGGGGCAGGCTTTTGGGTCTAGATCAAACTGGCTGGTAAAGCTTTGCCTAAAATGGCTAATGGCGGCTTTTGTTAACGGGAACTCGCGTGCGGGTAATAAATTAAACTCTTTGATAACGGCTGTAGTGCGTTGACTATCAGCATCAAAATATCGCAAACTTTCAATTTCATCATCAAATAACTCGATGCGCAATGGTGCATGACTGCCCATTGGATAGAGGTCAATTAATCCCCCCCTTAAGGCATATTCACCTGCTTGTGATACAGTCTCTGTCAGTAAATAACCGGCTTGATCTAAGCGCTGGCGAAATTGTGTTTGAGGTAACTCTTGGCCGGTGGATAAGGTAAAGCTATTACCCGCTAGGTAGTTCATTGGAGGAAGACGGTGCAAAAGAGTAGCTACGGGAACAATCACCACTCCCTGGCTTAAATGGGTGATTTGGTTAAGGGTACTGATACGCTCAGAAACAATGTCGGGGTGGGCTGAAAAGCTATCATAGGGAAGTATTTCCCAATCTGGCAGCATCAAACAGTCAAGCCCTGTTCCAGTCAGAAAAAAGGTGAGTTCAGCACTGAGTTTGAGTGCGGCATCAGTATCTTTGACTAATGTGAGAATGGGTCCTTGATGAGATTGAGCCGCTTCAGCAATGGCCAAGGCAGAGGTCGCACCATGGGTTTGGCCCCAATTGGACTTATGACCGATTGTAGAGGGTATATAGGTAGGTTTTAATAACACAGAAAGTCCTAAAGCGTGGGCCTTATTGGCAAAAATTACCCCGCTATTGTAGTGACTTATGTTTTAAGTTGCATTAAAAGCCTGCAAAAGACAGTGTGGATTTATAAAATAAAAACTTGCTACAGTTGAGTCTAATATAAACTCTATTTTTGGCTTCTTGGTATTAGCGTAAATAATGTTAAATATAAGCCTGCAGCGTTTGCCAAAGATAGCTGTTTCTAAGATAATGTGCGCTCCCTATAACGGGAAATTAAAGGTTAGCCGCCTGAACCGAATCTAAACCGCCTTTGACCGGCATAAAAAGGGACTCATTGTGAGCCAAGAACAAGTGTTTTCAGACTGGAAAGAACGTGAAGCATTAGCCGAAGCCATGATCCCCTTGATTGGCAAAGTGTATCGAGAGAATAACGTTGAAGTGTCTGTATTTGGCCGCTCTGTTGTCAATCGCTCTGTCATTAGTATTCTAAAATCTCATCGTGCTGCGCGCATGTTAGAACACACTAATCTATCTGTGCACGAGACTTTTCCAGTGGTTGAGGTGCTGCAAGCGTTACCTTTATCGAACGTGCATGTGGACATTGGTAAGTTGGCTATTGGTTTCCGAGACCATGGCAAGGGTCAAAGTTTGGAAAGTTATGTGGCTGATGCTTTAAAAGGTGCGGTGAACAAAGATAGTGCTAAAACCCAAGCCGATGTGGTGCTGTATGGTTTTGGCCGCATAGGCCGCTTGCTAGCTCGTTTGTTGATTGATAAAACGGGTGGCGGCCAAAGCTTGAGATTACGAGCTATTGTGGTGCGTAAGGGTGGTGACAACGATCTTGCTAAACGGGCGAGTCTGTTGCGGCGCGATTCTGTGCATGGAACTTTCCAGGGCACGATTACTGTGGATGAAGAACACAATGCTCTGATTGCTAATGGTAATGTGATTAAGGTGATTTATGCGAGTTCACCCGATGCCATAGATTATACTGACTATGGTATCAGTAACGCTGTAGTGATTGATAATACAGGAAAGTGGCGTGATGAAGATGGGCTATCTTTACACCTGCGAGCCAATGGCGTGTCAAAGGTCATGTTAACGGCCCCTGGTAAGGGCATTAAAAATGTTGTGATGGGGGTTAACCAAAACGACATCGACGACACAGATACAATATTGTCAGCAGCTTCTTGCACCACGAATGCCATTACACCCATTTTGAAGGCTTTGAATGATAAGTATGGAGTGGCTAATGGGCATGTTGAAACCGTGCATGCTTATACTAATGACCAAAACCTTATTGACAACTACCACAAAGGTGATCGTCGCGGGCGTGCTGCGGGGTTAAATATGGTGATTACAGAGACGGGTGCAGCCAAAGCGGTGGCTAAAGCCTTACCCGAATTAGAAGGTAAACTGACGGGTAACGCTATTCGAGTTCCGACCCCCAATGTTTCTATGGCCATTCTCAATCTAAACCTAGAAACTGAAGTTGAACGCGAAGAGTTAAATAATTATCTGCGTCATATGGCGCTGCACTCTGATTTGCAAAAACAAATTGATTACACCGATTCTCCTGAAGCAGTTTCAAGTGACTTTGTGGGTTCTCGTGCTGCGGGTGTGGTTGATGGTTTAGCCACAGTGGCCACGGGTAAGAAAAATTGTGTTGTTTATGTTTGGTACGATAATGAATTTGGCTATTCTTGCCAGGTGATTCGTATGTTGCAGCATGTTACCAACACCGCCCTGCCTGCATTTCCTATCGAAGATTAGATAGCAGCCTCAGCGGTTTGCGCCTTAAAGTGACGATTTATGCTATGTCATTGAAAGTCAAGTGACTAAGGTGATAAAAAAGGCTGCCAAAGGGTAGCCTTTTTTGTTAGAAGGCTGGAAAAATTTTGCGAATTTTCGTATAATAAAGCCGATTTTTTTAAGGGCTTTAGTTGTGTGTGGTATTTCCTGCGCAATAATCCCTAAAGCTAACCAACAACTCTCAATTGGGTACGACTTATGATCAAGATCAGACGCGGTCTGGATCTGCCATTGTCTGGCGCTCCACAGCAAAGCATCGAAGATGCAGCAGCGGTGAGCCAAGTGGCTGTGATCGGTACTGACTATGTGGGCATGAAGCCTACTATGCTAGTCAGAGTAGGTGATCGAGTGAAACTCGGACAGGTGCTTTTTTCTGATAAGAAAACAGTGGGTGTTAATTTTACGGCGCCTGCTGCTGGTGTGGTAAGTGCAATTAACCGTGGCGCCCAGCGCGTGCTCCAATCGGTGGTAATCGACGTTGATGGTGATGCCGCCATCGAGTTTGCTACATGTGCTGCGGATGAGTTGGCTCACTTAACAGGTGAACAAGTTGCTGCTAACCTGCAGGCTTCTGGTTTATGGTCTGCTCTGCGCACGCGACCATTTAGTAAAGTACCTGCCATAGACAGCAAACCTCGCTCTATTTTTGTTACCGCCATTGACACGCATCCGTTAGCTGCAGACCCAGCGCCTATTATAGCTACTGAGCAAGATGCCTTTGCGCAAGGCTTGCAATTATTGACTAAGCTCACTGATGGCCCAGTTTTCGTCTGTGCAGCTGCAGCAACGCAAGTGCCAGAGGTTGATGGTATTGAAGTTGAACGATTTGGAGGAGTTCATCCTGCGGGCTTAGCCTCAACACACATTCATATGTTGGATCCTGTGAATGCTACCAAGACCGTTTGGGTGGTGGGTTACCAAGATGTCATTGCCTTCGCAAAACTTTTTGCCACAGGCGCATTGCCTACAGAGCGTATTGTCGCTGTGGCTGGTCCTATGGTAACCAAGCCACGCTTAGTTCGCACGCGCCTAGGTGCGTCTACCAAAGATCTTTTAGCCGGTGAAACTAAGCAGGGCGAGTTCGACAACCGAATTATTTCGGGTTCTGTATTGGGTGGTTTTACAGCCTTTGGTCCTACGGCGTTTTTAGGCCGTTATAACAACCAAATCACAGTGCTTGAAGAAGGTAAAAAACGGGAATTTATGGGTTGGATGAGCACGGGCCGCAAGAAACACTCGATGTTGAATATTTTTCTGTCTTCGTTCGATCGGGCAAAAAAAGTGGCACTTAATACCTCTACTAATGGTTCGCAACGGTCAATGGTCCCTGTTGGTACATTTGAACGCCTTATGCCCTTAGATATTCTGCCAACGCAGCTTCTGAGAAGTTTAGTAGTGGGTGATATCGTGAATGCACAAGAGCTTGGCTGCCTGGAACTTGAAGAAGCTGATCTGGCCTTGATGACCTATACCTGTGCTGGCAAATATGAGTATGGCGCTATTTTGCGTGATGTTCTAACTCGTATTGAGAAGGAGTGCTGATCATGAATTTACGTAGCATGTTAGATTCCGTGGAGCCCCACTTCCATAAAGGTGGTAAGTATGAAAAGTTTTATGCCTTGTATGAGGCTGCGGACACCATTTTTTACACCCCAGGCTACGTCACCAAGGCCGGTGCCCATGTACGTGATGGTATCGATCTTAAACGGATGATGATTACCGTGTGGTTATGTACCTTTCCCGCTATATTTTTTGGTATGTACAACTTGGGCTATCAAGCTAACACAGCCATGGAAGCGATGGGCATGGTCCAAGCTGAAGGTTGGCGTGGGAGTCTAGTGGATACTATTGCTGGCTTTGATGCAGCAAGTGTATGGGACAATATGATGCTGGGAGCCTCGTATTGGCTACCTGTGTATATGGTGGTGTTTTTAGTTGGTGGTTTCTGGGAAGTCTTGTTTGCATCTGTGCGCGGCCATGAAATTAATGAAGGCTTCTTTGTCACTTCTATATTATTTGCTCTGATTCTTCCTCCAGACATACCCCTATGGCAAGCCGCCCTAGGCATTACCTTTGGTGTGGTTGTGGGTAAGGAAGTATTTGGTGGCACAGGTATGAACTTCTTGAATCCGGCCCTTACAGGCCGTGCATTCTTGTACTTTGCCTATCCAGCCCAAATGTCGGGTGATGCTGTATGGACTGCGGTGGACGGCTTTTCTGGTGCCACTGCACTGGGTCTAGCTAACGCAGGTGGTGTTGCTGCTATGGCCGATGCAGGTATTACTTGGGCAGATGCGTTTATTGGTAATATTCAAGGTTCTGTAGGTGAAGTTTCTACCTTAGCTATTTTTGCAGGTGGTGCAGTGCTGCTGTGGACCCGTATCGCGGCTTGGCGCATTGTGGCTGGTGTCATGGTAGGCATGATAGCCATGAGCTTTTTACTCAATCTGATAGGTTCTGACACTAACCCACTATTTGCCTTGCCATTTTATTGGCACCTAGTATTGGGTGGTTTCGCCTTTGGTATGATTTTTATGGCCACAGACCCTGTGTCTTCATCTATGACACACACGGGCAAGTGGTACTTTGGGATTTTGATTGGCATCATGGTGGTATTGATTCGTGTACTTAACCCAGCCTTTCCTGAAGGTATGATGTTGGCCATTTTGTTTGCCAATTTGTTTGCCCCTTTGATTGACTACTATGTCACCGAAGCAAATATTAAGCGGAGGGTTGCACGTCATGTCTAATTTAAAAGATTCGGTCTCAAGGACTGTTTTGGTGGCCTTAGTGCTGTGTGTGGTTTGTTCTGTCATTGTTTCTGCGGCAGCGGTTATGTTGCGAGATAAGCAGCAAGCTAACGCAATTAATGAAAAGAAAATGAACATCTTGGCTGCGGCTGGTATTGAAGTCATTGATGGTAATTTAGATGCGGCATTTGCCACCATTACACCCAAGTTAGTCGATATGCGCACGGGTCTATTTAGTACAGCCGAAGATGTCGCAACATATGACATGCGTAAAGCTGCTAAAGACCCTGCTAGAGCGCGTGCTTTAACAGGTGAGCAAGATATTGCCAGCATCCGCAAGCAGTCTTTGTATAGCACTGTTTACTTGGTTGAAGGCGACCAAGGCATTGAACGCATTATTTTGCCAATTCATGGTTATGGATTATGGTCGACTTTGTACGGCTTTATTGCCTTGGAAAGTGATTTAAACACGGTTTCTGGCTTAGGTTTTTATGAGCATGCTGAAACGCCAGGACTAGGTGGTGAGGTAGACAATCCTAAATGGAAGGCGCTTTGGCCGGGTAAGAAAGTCTATGCAGATGGATCTTATGAACCAGCCATTGGTTTAATTAAGGGTAAGGCCCCCACAGGCGATATGCATAAAGTGGATGGCTTAGCAGGAGCTACATTAACGAGTAATGGTGTGACCAACCTTGTTAAATTCTGGTTGGGTAAGAATGGCTTTTCGCCTTTCTTGGCCAAACTTAAAGTAGGAGAGGCATAACCATGTCAAACACACGAGAAATTTTGTTAGGGCCTATTTTTACGAATAACCCGATAGCGTTACAAATCTTGGGTGTCTGTTCTGCCCTTGCTGTCACCAGTAGTTTGAACGTCACCATTGTTATGTGTATTGCACTCACAGTGGTGACTGCGTTTTCAAACTTCTTTATTGCTTTAATCCGTAACCATGTACCTGGCAGCATTCGAATCATTGTACAAATGATCATCATTGCTTCTTTAGTGATTGTGGTCGATCAGGTGCTTAAAGCATACGCTTATGAAGTGAGCAAGCAGTTGTCAGTATTTGTGGGCTTGATTATTACCAACTGTATAGTCATGGGACGTGCAGAAGCATTCGCGATGCAAAACCCACCCATCCCGTCTTTCTTTGACGGTATTGGTAACGGCCTAGGCTACTCGATAGTGTTGTTATTTGTGGCGACAGTGCGCGAGTTGACAGGCTCTGGTAGCTTGTTTGGTTTTGAAATCCTACCCTTGGTTACTAATGGTGGTTGGTATTACTCCAACGGTCTCATGTTGCTGCCCCCGAGTGCTTTCTTTGTCATTGGTGGCTTCATTTGGTTACTACGCAATGCGAAAGTTGATCAAGTTGAGGCCGCTGAATATAAACTTGCCTCGCACACTAAATAGGATCTGAAACAATGATTGAAGATTATTTAAGCCTATTCGTCAAAGCCGTGTTTGTAGAAAACATGGCGTTGGCATTCTTCTTGGGCATGTGTACTTTTTTGGCTATTTCCAAGAAGGTTAAAACCGCTATTGGCCTTGGTGTTGCTGTAATTGCAGTGCTCACTATCACGGTACCGGTGAACAACTTAATTTATACTTACTTCCTTGCAGATGGTGCTCTTGCTTGGGCAGGTCTGCCTAACGTTAACCTAAGTTTCTTGGGTCTGATCTCTTACATTGGTGTGATTGCAGCCATTGTGCAAATCATGGAAATGTTGCTTGATAAGTATATGCCAGCTCTTTATAACGCCTTGGGTGTATTCTTGCCCCTGATCACCGTAAATTGTGCGATCATGGGAGCGGCCTTGTTTATGGTCGAGCGAGATTATAACTTTGGTGAATCGGTGGTTTATGGTTTTGGAGCGGGTGTAGGCTGGGCGTTAGCTATTGCCTCCCTTGCTGGCATTCGTGAAAAACTTAAGTACTCAGACGTCCCCGCGGGCCTCCGTGGCCTAGGAATTACCTTTGTGACCGTAGGGTTAATGTCACTTGGTTTTATGTCTTTTTCTGGTATCCAATTGTAACGCGCACTATACAAGGTATTAACGTATGAATAACGAAATCACCCTCGGTGTTTTAATGTTTACTGCAGTGGTTCTCTCTTTGGTAGCGATCATTCTGGTTGCTCGGGCCCAATTAGTGAGTTCGGGTGCGGTGACTATTAGTATTAACGATGATCCGGAAAAATCTATTACCGTAGCGGCTGGCGATAAGTTACTACAAACCCTTTCTGCCCAGGGCATCTTTTTAGCTTCAGCCTGCGGTGGTGGTGGCACTTGTGCACAATGTCGTTGCATCATCAAAGATGGTGGCGGGTCTATGTTGGCAACTGAAGAAAGTCACTTCACTATGCGTGAAGCCAAAGACGGCTGGCGCTTGTCATGCCAAGTTGCTGTCAAGCAAGACATGGTGATTGAAGTTGAAGAAGATGTCTTTGGGGTCAAGCAATGGGAATGTACTGTTGAGTCAAACCCCAATGTTGCTACATTTATTAAAGAACTCACTTTGCGTTTGCCTGCAGGCGAAAGTGTAGACTTTCGTGCAGGTGGATATGTTCAGTTAGAATGCCCAGCGCATGTGATTGACTACAAGACCTTTGATATTGAAGAAGAGTATCGGGGAGATTGGGATAAGTTTAACGTTTGGCAACATCAGTCTGTGGTTGATGAAACGATCATCCGGGCCTACTCTATGGCTAATTACCCAGAAGAGCAGGGCGTGGTTAAATTTAATATTCGTATCGCGTCTCCACCTCCAGGTAGCAGCGGTATCCCAGCCGGTAAGATGTCCTCTTATGTGTTCAACTTAAAGCCAGGGGATAAGATGAAAGTTTATGGTCCATTTGGTGAGTTCTTTGCTAAAGATACTGAAGCTGAAATGGTCTTCATTGGCGGTGGGGCCGGAATGGCACCCATGCGGTCACTCATTTTTGATCAGCTAAAACGTTTAAATTCTACGCGCAAGACATCCTTCTGGTATGGTGCACGGAGCATGCGTGAGGCTTTTTATGGTGAAGAATATGATGCTCTTGCGGCGGAAAATGAAAACTTCGATTGGCATTTGGCTTTGTCAGATCCGCAACCCGAAGATAACTGGGATGGCCTTACTGGATTTATTCATAACGTATTGTTTGAAAATTATTTGAAAGACCATGAAGCACCTGAAGATTGTGAGTTCTACATGTGTGGGCCGCCGATGATGAACGCGGCAGTAGTACAAATGCTTAAAGACCTCGGTGTTGAGGACGAAAATATCATGCTAGATGATTTTGGCGGATAACTTAAAACTCTCAAAAAAATTCGGCCTGGCAACATGGTGGGTATTATTACTCATCGTCTTGCTGGGCTGTTCTGCGTCTGACGAACCGAAAATTGAAGCCCTTACGGGTCTATCTATGGGCACCAGTTATACGGTCAAATGGGTCAATAAGGAAGGTGAGGATAGGCCTGAGGTGTCACAGGGAGTTGCCAATGAGCTGCGCCGAATTGAAGACAGTATGTCGACTTACATGGATACCTCTGACCTCAGTGGTTTTAATGGTGCCAAAGTTAATCTGTGGCATGCAATACCAGCAGAAATGGCGGCTCTGGTAGCCCAGTCCCTATCCCTTAGTGAAAAAACCAATGGGGCTTTTGATATTACCATAGGTCCTTTAGTTGATTTATGGGGTTTTGGCCCTCAGCCTATACCTGCAAAAATTCCTAGCCAAGATGCGCTTGATGCACTGCGGCCTGTGGTGGGTTATCAGCTTTTGCAGGTGCGACAGCAGCCACCTGCTATGCGCAAACTTGCGCCCAGCACAATCGACCTTTCTGCCATTGCCAAAGGTTATGGGGTTGATGCAGTAGCCTTATGGTTAGAGGCACATGGCATTAATAATTATTTAGTTGAGGTGGGAGGTGAGTTGCGTGCCCATGGACTTAAGCTGGATGGATCACCCTGGCGCATTGCCATAGAACACCCAATTGTAGGCGCCCAACAGGTGTATCAGGTGGTGAAGGTAAATAATATGGCAGTTGCAACCTCTGGCAACTATCGCAATTATTATGAGAAAGATGGTGTGCGCTATTCTCATACCCTTAATCCTCTGACTTTAAGACCTGTGACTCACAATTTGGCTTCTGTAACAGTTATTGATGCGAGTGCTGCTCGAGCCGATGCGTTAGCGACAGCCTTAATGGTGATGGGGGGCGAAGACGGAGTAAGTTGGGCTACCATGCATCAAGTGCCAGCTTACTTTATAATGAAAAGAGCTGATGGTTTTGAGGCACAGTCTACAGCAGGCTTTGATAGTTATTTGGAGAATTGAATGGAAACTATGATTTTATCTTTTGTCATCTTACTGTTAATCGTTGGAGGTATGGCAATCGGTGTGTTGATGGGAGGTAAGCCAATTGCAGGATCTTGTGGGGGCATGACAGCCTTAGGCATGGACGTAGCCTGTGACGTGTGCAAAGGCGACCCAGAAGTGTGCGAAACAGAACAGCAAAAGGCCATCAAAGCCGATAACATATCTCAAACCCCATCAGATGATAATAGTTATGATGTGGGTCGATCACAATAATGACTTAATCTACTTTAGTAACCTGATAAAAAAGATCAGCAAAGAGAGAAACACATGGCAAGTTATGAGTACGATTTAGTCGTTATTGGCACTGGACCTGCGGGTGAGGCTGCGGCGATTAATGCGGCTAAATTAGGTCGTAAAGTTGCTGTGGTAGAAATGCGAGATCAAGTGGGTGGTGGCTGTGCCCACAAAGGTACGATTCCTTCTAAGGCTTTGCGTCATGCTGTAAAACAAATTATTGAGTTTAATACCAATACTTTATTCCGTGTCATTGGTGAACCTAAAAACTTCTCTTTTCCTCAGGTACTCAAAACTGCCAGTGAAGTCATCGCTAAACAAGTGATGCTGCACACACAGTTTTATGCCCGTAATCGTGTGGACGTGTTTTTTGGTTTTGCTCGCTTTTTAGACTGCAACAACATTGAAATTATAGGCAGTGAAGGCAGTGAAAACTTACGCTTTGAGCAGGCAGTCATTGCTACAGGCTCGAGCCCCTATGAGCCCGAGGATGTAGATTTTTCTCATGACCGCATTTATACCAGTGATACGGTACTTAACCTCAAGCATACGCCACGCTCATTGATTATTTATGGAGCAGGAGTCATTGGTTCTGAATATGCTTCAATTTTTGCAGGCTTAGGTGTAAAAGTTGAATTAGTTGATAACCGTGCTAACTTGCTTGAATTTCTTGACGTTGAAATATCTGATTCACTTAGCTATCACTTGCGAAATAATGGTGTGCGTATCCGCCATAATGAAACCTATAAGACGGTCACAGCAGACGACACTGCGGTATCAATAGAGTTAGAGTCTGGCAAACGCATCTGTGCTGACATGCTGCTATTCTGTAATGGACGCTCTGGTAATACCAAAAACCTGGGGCTAGAAAATTTAGGTATTGAGACCAATAGTCGTGGTCAATTAGAAATTGATCAACGTTATCAAACTAGTGTAGAGGGCATCTACGCAGCTGGCGATGTTGTGGGCTGGCCCAGTTTAGCCTCGGCTGCCTATGACCAAGGCCGATCAGCGGCCACAGACTTGCTAGGTTTGCCTGGCGTTCGATTTGTAGATGATGTACCGACAGGGATCTATACTATTCCAGAAATTAGTTCGTTAGGTAAAACTGAAGAGCAACTAACAGCAGAAAAAGTACCTTATGAAGTGGGCCAAGCCTTTTTCAAAGACCTTGCTAGAGCACAAATTAGTGGCGAAGTGGTGGGTATGCTAAAGATATTGTTTAATCGTGAAACCTACGAGATTTTAGGTATCCATTGCTTTGGTGACCGAGCCTCAGAAATTATTCATATCGGTCAAGCCATCATGAATCAAAAAGGGGACGCAAATACTATTGAGTACTTTGTGAGTAATACCTTTAATTTTCCCACGATGGCAGAAGCCTATCGTGTAGCGGCTCAGCTAGGCCTTAACAGAGCACGACAAGTTAATAACTAAGCCAAAATGATTAAGCCTGTCACGGGGCGGGTCTTTATATCCCAATAGGTAACTTATGTTTCAATCCATTGCTTTGACTGTTGGCCTAAGATACACCCGAGCTCAGCGGCAAAATCACTTTATTTCTTTTATTTCCCTCATCTCTATGTTGGGCTTAGTGCTGGGTGTGACCGTGCTGATTTTAGTACTGTCGGTAATGAATGGCTTTGATCAAGAACTCAGGCAGCGTATTTTAGGTATGGTGCCTCACGCGATTGTGCAAACTGCACAGCCGGTGATGGACTGGCAACAACCTGCTGCCTTGGCCATGCAGGTTGAGGGTGTGGTTGGAGTGGCTCCTTTTGTGCAT